>ERZ1106976.6-NODE-6-length-255925-cov-7.458741_pt1 | contig 255925 bp, 233 predicted proteins | sample MGYA00403687_ERZ1106976 | MGnify/ENA primary metagenome ERZ1106976 (study PRJEB35170, sample SAMEA104062446) | human gut metagenome | biome: human gut; feature: human-associated habitat; material: faeces | place: Denmark | collected 2013-02-22 ... | reverse complement strand
CCCGCCGCTACAACAGATGCAAGATCTGCGGCCGCCCTCACGCATATTTGCGTAAGTTCGGTATCTGCCGTATCTGCTTCCGTAATCTGGCGTACAAGGGAGAAATCCCCGGCGTCAAGAAGGCTTCCTGGTAATTTATTTACCGGGAAACCTCCGTCCCAAAACAAACAATTACCGAAAGATAAATGTTTGACCCCCAACTGCCGGAAGGAAGCAGTGATTGCTTAACCGCCGGCAAGCCGCCGCGAAAACGGCAGCAAGAAACAATACTTGCATAGGAGGAAAGAAAAATGCAAATGTCAGATGTGATTGCCGATATGCTCACAAGAATCAGAAACGCAAGCAATGCAAAGCATGCGACCGTGGACATTCCGGCATCCAACATGAAGAAAGCCATCGCAGATATCCTGGTGGAAGAGGGCTATGTCAAGAACTATACCGTCATTGATGACGGAAAGCAGGGAACCATCCGTGTGACCCTGAAGTATCTTGCCAACAAGCAGAAGGTGATTCACGGTCTGCGCCGTGTGTCCAAACCCGGTTTGCGGATTTACGCAAGCTACGAGAAGATGCCCAAGGTCATGAACGGTCTGGGTATCGCCATCGTTTCCACATCCAAAGGAATCATGACAGACAAGAAGGCTCGCGCCAACAAGGTCGGCGGCGAAGTCATCGCGTTTGTGTGGTAATGAGCGGGAGGTAGAAAAATGTCAAGAATCGGAAAAATGCCTGTCGCAATTCCTGCCGGTGTTACTGTTACGGTCACCGAGGATAATGTCGTCACTGTAAAGGGCAAGCTCGGCACCCTGGAAAGAAAGTTCGAGAACTGCGTTCATATTACCGTTGAGGATGGTCACGTCCATGTTTCCTGCAAGGAAGCAACCGGCAAGAATGCGAGAAAGATCAACAGCCGCGCACACAGCATGCATGGTCTGACCCGCGTGCTCATTCACAATATGATTACCGGTGTCACCGAGGGTTACAAAAAGATTCTGATGATCGTCGGTGTCGGCTATAAGGCTGTAAAGCAGGGAAAGGATCTTCAGCTTTTCCTTGGCTACTCCCTGACTCCCAATGGTCAGCCGCAGAAAAAGTATATTTTCCGCGACAACGATCAGGTAACCTACGAAGTGCCGGATGACGCTGCCATCAAAAAAGAGGGCATTGATCAGATGGTGAAAGAAAAGATCAACGCCGGTCTGATTGTTGTTGTCAAGGGTATTGATAAGCAGGCGGTCGGTCAGGCTGCGGCTGTTCTCCGTGCACAGAAGTCGCCGGAACCCTATCACGGCAAGGGTGTTCGTTATATTGACGAGACTGTTCGCCGTAAGGCAATCAAGAAATCTACCAAATAATTGAAAGGAGTGGAATAGTATGGTTTCGAAAAAGAATAAGAATCTGGCTCGTCTTAAGAGACATAAGAGAGTCAGAGGAAAAATCTCCGGTACCGCTGCCCGTCCGCGTTTGGTCGTTTACCGTTCCAACGCCAACATCAGCGCCCAGATCATTGATGACGAAAAAGGCGTAACCCTTGCTTCCGCTTCTACCTACGGCAACGGCTTTGAAGGTAATGGCGGCAACAAAGAGGCTGCAAAGAAGATTGGAAAGGCACTTGCCGAAAAGGCACTTGCCATGGGGATTTCCGAGGTTGTTTTCGACAGAGCCGGTTATCTCTATCACGGACGTGTATCGGAACTGGCTGAAGGCGCTCGCGAGGGCGGCCTGAAGTTCTGAGTCCGGTTTGTACACTGTTCTGCAAAGAACAAATTCAGGAGGAATACCAGTAATGGCACAGAAATTTAATCCCAGCGAACTGGAGCTGACAGAACAGCTCGTTGCGCTGAACCGTGTTTCCAAGACCGTCAAGGGTGGTCGTGTTGCCCGTTTTGCCGCAATTATGGTTGTCGGTGACTATAACGGCCATGTCGGCGTAGGACTTGGTAAGGCATCTGAAGTACTTGAAGCAATTCGCAAGGGTATTGAAGATGCAAAGAAGAATATGATCGAGGTATCTTTGAAGGATACCACCATCCCGCACGAGGTGATGGGCGTGTTCGGTGCAGGCAAGGTGCTGCTCAAGCCCGCTGCACAAGGTACCGGTATCATCGCCGGCGGTAAAGTCAGAATGGTTCTGCAACTTGCGGGTATTAAGAATATCCGTGCGAAGTGCCTGCGCTCCAACAACCCGACCAATGTTGTCAAGGCAACAATGGAAGGCTTGAAGTCGCTGCGCACCGCAGAGGAAGTTGCAAAGGTCCGTGACATTCCCGTCGAAAAGGTTCTTGGTTAAGGAGGTAGCGACATGAAAGTTGTAATTCTGAAAAAGAGTCTGATTGCCGCGAAGCCCAACCAGAAGGCAACTGCAGCATCTCTTGGTCTGAAGAAGGTCGGTGACAGAACCGTTCCGATGGCAGACGATGCAGTGCTTGCAGGTAAAGTCAAGGTTCTCTGCCACCTTGTGGCTGTAGAAGATGTAAATGAATAACAAGGAGGCAGAGTGAAATGGAAGTAAAGAATCTCAGTAATCTCGCACCTGCCGAGGGTTCCACAAAAAAAGTGTATAGAAAGGGCAGAGGCCCCGCATCCGGTAACGGCAAGACTGCCGGTAAGGGACACAAAGGTCAGAACGCTCGTTCCGGCGGCGGTGTCCGTCTCGGATTTGAAGGCGGTCAGCTCCCCCTGTACAGAAAGCTCCCGAAGAGAGGCTTCAACAACCGCTTTGCGAAGGAGTACAATGTCATCAATTTGGGCAGACTGGAGCAGTTTGAGGACGGCACTGTTGTCGATCTCGATCTGTTGGTTGCTGCCGGTGTTGTGAGAACGCATGCTAAGAACGGTCTGAAAGTTCTGGGCGGCGGCGAATTCACAAAAAAATTAACTGTTAAAGCGGCAGTCTTTTCAGCAACTGCTAAGGAAAAGATCACGGCGGCAGGTGGACAGGCAGAGGAGGGATAAAGGATGTTTCAGACGTTTAAAAATGCTTGGAAGATCCCCGACCTTCGTAAGAAGCTCTTATTCACCGTCCTTGCCATTGTTCTTTACCGTCTGGGCGCCTGCATTCCCGTGCCGTGGGTGACTTCCGCATTTGCGGATAGTCTCAGCCAGGCAGGTACGAATGCCGCCTTTACCTACCTGAACATCATGTCAGGTGATGCATTCGGAAAAGCAACCCTGTTTGCTCTTTCCGTATCCCCCTATATTACCGCATCCATTGTTGTCCAGCTTCTGACCATTGCCATTCCGCCTCTCGAACGGTTGGCAAAGGAGGGAGAGGCAGGCAAAAAGAAGATCTCTATGATCACCCGTATCATTACGGTTGTGCTGTCACTTGTCACCGCAATCGGTTATGCAAGATTGCTGCGCGTTCAGTATGGTGCTTTGAGTGTTTCTGTGGATTCCAACAAGAACCTGACAGGCGAAGGCTGGTTCCAGATGATTGTTATTATTGCTTGCTTCTGCGCCGGTGCCGCATTGATTATGTGGATTGCAGAACGGATTGATGAGTTTGGTATCGGTAACGGTATCTCCATCATCCTGTTTGCAAACATCGTTGCAAGAATTCCTTCCCAGATTCAGGAACTGATTACGGTAGCATTGAAGAAGCCGAGCAACGAAAACGCATCCATGAGTGCACAGACTGCGGTGTGGACGGATAATCCGGTTCATATCGTGTTGGGCATTCTCGGTATTCTGCTGTTCCTTGCAGTTGTAGTTGCCGTTTTCTATTTCGTGATTTGGTTTACCAATTCCGAGAGAAGAATTCCGATTCAGTATGCAAAGCGCACAGTCGGACGTAAGATGTATGGCGGTCAGTCTTCAAACCTGCCCCTGAAGATGAATATGGCTGGCGTTATGCCGATCATCTTTGCAAGCTCGATTGTAAACATCCCCAGTATGTTGGGCGGTATTTTCTCAGGAAAGTTCTGGACCAATGTAACGAATGCTTTCAATCAGACCCATGCGTCTTATATCATTATCAGCGGTGTCCTTCTTGTGGCGTTCTCCTACTTCTATATTATGATCTCCTTCAACCCTGTTGAAGTGGCGAATAATATCAAGAACAACGGCGGTGCCATTCCTGGCATTCGTCCTGGAAGACCGACAATTGATTTTATCAAGAAGGTGCTGAACAGAGTAACCTTTATCGGCGCAGTGTTCCTTTGCCTGGTTTCCACTTTGCCGATGGCAGCAAACGCGATCTACATGTTGTTTGCTAATACGACCACTCCTAACATCATTGAGTATACCCGCAACAGCTTGGTGAGCGAACTTGCATTTGCCGGCTCTTCGTTGTTGATTATTACCGGTGTTGTTATTGAAACCACGCGCTCCTTGGATGCGCAGATGTCCCTGCGTAACTATAAGGGATTCCTTGATTGATCCTACTACGACCGAACAAGCCGGAGGAAAAAGATGAATTTAATTTTATTGGGCGCTCCCGGTGCGGGTAAAGGTACCCAATCCGCGAAGATTTCAGAAAAATACGGCATTCCTGCTATTGCAACCGGAGATATTCTCCGGGGTGCAATCAAGGCGGGGACAGAGCTTGGAAAATCGGCAAAGAGTTATATCGATGCCGGTCAACTGGTGCCTGACGCCGTTGTCATCGGTATCATCAAGGATTATCTTTCGACAGATTCCTGCAAAAACGGTTTTATTCTTGACGGTTTTCCCCGTTCCATTCCTCAGGCTGAGGCGTTGGATGCGATGGGCGTCAGAATCGACTGTGTGCTTAACATTGAGGTGCCGGACGAAGCAATCGTCAGCCGTATGAGTGGACGCCGGGTCTGCTCCTGCGGTGCATCCTATCATGTGGAGTACAACCCCCCGAAGCTGGAAGGTGTATGTGACAAATGCGGCGCTTCCGTTTATGTCAGAGCGGATGATGCGGCAGAGACCGTTGCAAAAAGACTGGAAACTTACCACGCACAGACCGAACCGCTGAAGGATTATTATGCGGCAAAGGGAATTCTTGTGACCGTCGAGGGACAGGATGATGTGGCTGATACCACCGCTCTTGTCTATCGGGCACTGGAAAAGTACAAAGCGTAAGAGAAGTCTTTAGGAGTATCAAAATCGAATGATACAACTGAAAAATGCAGAACAAATCAAAGCAATGAAGGAAGCGGGACGGATCACCGGGGAAGCGCTGTTGCTTGCCCGTGATCATGTCCGCGAGGGAGTCAGCACCTGGGAACTGGATCATCTAATCCGGGAATACATTGAAAAATGCGGTGCTAAGCCCTCCTTCCTTGGACTCTATGGATTTCCCGGGAGTGCCTGTATCAGCATCAATGAAGAAGTGATTCACGGAATTCCATCCAAGCACCGCATTCTGCGGGAGGGGGATATCGTGAAAATCGATACAGGTGCATTCATTGGGGGATTTCACGGAGACAGTGCAAGAACCATCCCCGTAGGGCGCGTTACCTCGGAGGCTGAGAAGCTGATCCGTGTTACACGCGACAGCTTCTTTGCCGGTGTGCAAAAGCTGGTTCCGGGCAACCGGATCGGCGATGTGGGCAGTGCGATTGATACGCTTGTGCGTGAAAATGGCTGTTCTACAGTGAAAAAGTACATCGGTCATGGCGTGGGGCACGCATTGCACGAGGCGCCGGATGTTCCAAACTACGGGACGCCCGGAAGAGGAGTCCGCCTTTGCGCCGGAATGACCATCGCAATCGAGCCGATGGTGAATTCCGGAACCGCAGAGGTGGATGAGATGCCGGATGGTTGGACGGTGAAAACGGCTGACAGAAAGCTGTCTGCTCACTATGAAAATACCGTAGCACTGACAAGTGACGGTGTTATCATCCTGACATTGATCGATTCTGATTTCTGAATTTTAAGCAACCGTAGCATGCATACAAAGTAAGGAGGGATTATTCTGCCGAAAGATGATGTAATCGAATTTGAGGGAACCGTAGTTGAGGCATTGCCGAATGCGACCTTCAAGGTGAAACTTCCCAATGGTCACATTGTTGTGGCACATATCTCAGGGAAGATCCGTATGAATTATATCCGCATTTTGCCCGGCGACCACGTAACGGTCGAGGTTTCGGTGTACGATCTGGACAAAGGACGTATTACCTACCGGACAAAATAACCGAACAAATCTGAAGAAAGGTATGGTTAAACAAAATGAAAGTTAAACCGTCCGTAAAGAAGATCTGTGACAAGTGCAAGATCATTAAGAGACATGGGAAAATCATGGTGATCTGTGAGAATCCCAAGCACAAACAGAGACAGGGCTGATCAGTTGACAGTTTCTGAACAAAACGAGAGGTGATAAAAGAATGGCACGTATAGCTGGTGTTGATATTCCCAACAACAAACGCGTTGAGATCGCTCTTACCTATATCTACGGTATCGGTAGAAAAAGTTCCAACGATATTCTTGCAAAAACGGGCATCGACCCTGATAAGAGAGCGAAGGATCTGACCGAGGCTGAGATTGCTAAGCTTCGTGATGAAATCGAAAACTCCTACACTGTGGAAGGTGATCTGCGCCGTGATGTTGCTTTGAACATCAAGAGAATGATCGAGATTAACTGCTACCGCGGTATCCGCCACAGAAAGGGATTGCCGGTCAGAGGGCAGAGAACCAAGACCAATGCAAGAACCAGAAAAGGTCCTGCGAAGACCATCGCAAACAAGAAGAAATAAAGGAGAAGCATGAACAATGGCTAAAGTTGTAGCAGCGAAGAAGGTTGTGAAAAAGCGCCGCGAGAGGAAGAATATCGAAAAAGGCGTGGTTCATATTCAGGCAACCTTCAATAATACAATCATCACGATTTCCGATGTCAACGGCAACGCTATTTCATGGGCATCCGCCGGTGAACTCGGCTTCAAGGGCTCCAGAAAGTCTACTCCTTTTGCGGCACAGAGCGCATCCGAGACCGCGGCAAAGCTGGCGATCGATCATGGACTCAAGACCGTTGAAGTTTATGTAAAGGGACCCGGTTCGGGACGTGAGTCCGCCATCCGCGCACTGGAAACAGTCGGACTGCAGATCACATTGATCCGTGACGTCACTCCCATTCCCCATAATGGTTGCAGACCGCCCAAACGCCGTCGCGTTTAATGAATCCCAGGAGGTAATTGAATTATGGCAAGATATACAGGTCCTTCATGCAAGCTTTGCCGCAGAGAAGGCAAGAAGCTCTTCCTGAAAGGCGACCGTTGCGTCAGTGGCAAGTGCGCACTTGACCGCAGACCCACAGCACCCGGTCAGCACGGCGCAGCCGCAAAGAAGATCAGAGAATACGGTATGCAGCTTCGCGCTAAGCAGACCGCAAAGAGATACTATGGTGTTCTTGAGAAGCAGTTCAAGAATTACTACGAAGAAGCAGACCGCAAGGAAGGTATCACCGGTGAGAACCTGATCGTTCTTCTGGAGAGACGCTTTGACAATGTGGTATACAGAATGGGCTTTGCGGCTTCCCACAAAGAAGCGCGTCAGTTGATTCTCCACCGTCATTTCCTTCTGAACGGAAAGCACACCAATATTCCTTCCGTGATCCTGCGTCCCGGTGATGTGATCACTGTCAAGGAAAGCAGCCGTGAGAGCGAAAAGTTCAAGGCGCTTGCAGAATCTGCTGCAACTGCATTCAAGCCGAAGTGGTTGGATGTTGATGCCGCTAACTTCACCGCAAAAGTGGTCGCTATGCCCGCAAGAGAGGACGTTGACTTTGACTTCAACGAACAGCTCATCGTCGAACTTTATTCTAAGTAATACCGTTGTCGAGATCCCGGCGTAAATGTCCGTGGCTGATTCGGATTTTACACGGAATCATGGAGAAAGCCCATTACTCGCTTTCAATCATATTAACAGGAGGTTTTATTTGGAATGATAGAGATAGAGAAGCCTAATATCACGACCGTCGAGATTTCGGAAGACGGCAAACGCGGAACTTTTGTCGTTGAACCTCTTGAGCGTGGATACGGTATCACACTTGGAAACTCCCTGCGTAGAGTTTTGCTCAGCTCATTGCCCGGTGTGGCAGTGACCAATATCAAAATTGACGGTGTGCCGCACGAATTTTCCACAATTCCCGGTGTTGTTGAGGATGTGACGGAAATTGTTCTGAACATCAAGGGAATTACGGCAAAGATGTACGGGCAGGCACCCAAGACCGCCGTTATTGATGTGGTCGGTGAGCATGAAGTCACTGCGGGAGACATCAAGGCAGACGCTGAACTGGAGATACTGAATCCGGAATTGCACATTGCCACCGTCGGCGAGAACGACCGACTCTATATGGAGTTGACCTTCGACTACGGCAGAGGATATGTGTCTCAGGAGCGCAATAAGCAGATCCACAATGAACTGCTGGGCGTCAATGTTTCGGCACCCATTGGAACGATTTATACAGATTCCATTTATACGCCCGTTTACAAAGTCAGTTACAATGTGGAAAGCACCCGTGTCGGCAACAATACCGATTACGATAAGCTGACCCTTGAAGTGATTACAAACGGGACCATTACAGCCAAAGAAGCGGTTTCTCTTGGAGCCAAGATTCTCAACGAGCATCTCAACTTGTTTGTGGATTTGTCAGATGAAGCAAAGAAGGCAGAGATCATGGTAGAAAGACCGGAAACCAAGAAGGAAAAGGTGCTTGAGATGACCATTGAGGACCTTGACATGTCTGTGCGTAGCTTTAACTGTCTGAAGCGTGCAGGCATCGATACGGTAGAAGATTTGATCAACCGCACTGAGGAGGATATGATTAAAGTCCGGAACCTCGGTAAGAAATCGCTGGAAGAAGTTATTCAGAAGCTCCATTCTTTGGGACTTGACCTCAAGCATGAGGAAGAGTGAGAGAAGGAAGCAATTACAAGTATTTGAAAAGCAGAGAAGGAGGGGAATAAGATGCCCGGAACCAGAAAACTCGGCAGACCGACCCAGCACAGAATTGCAATGATGCGCGGTATGGTCACCCTGCTGCTTGAGAACGGTCAGATTGAAACAACGCTCACCAGAGCAAAGGAAGTCCGTTCCATCGCAGAAAAAATGATCACCCTCGGCAAGAAGGGAACATTGGCATCCCGCCGTGCGGCGCTTGCCTATATTACCAAAGAAGAGGTTGTCAAAAAGCTGTTTGACGAAATCGCTCCCAAGTATGCGGATGTCAACGGTGGTTATACACAGATTCTCAAAACCGGTTTCCGCAGAGGTGACGCTGCCGAAATGGCAATTGTCAGACTGACGGATGTCAGCGTTGAGAGCGCGAAGAATGATGCACCTCGCATGAGAGTGGATGCTCCCAAAGCTGAAGCGGCTTCCACCAAGGTTGAGGCTGCTCCCGTAGCAGAAGAAGCAGCTCCTGCAACAGAGGCGGCTCCTGCAGAAGAGATGCCTGCAGAGGCGGCTCCTGCAGAAGAGATGCCTGCAGAGGCAGCTCCCGCTGAGGAGACGCCCGCAGAAGAAACTGCACCCGCAGATGCTGAATAAGCATTAAGCAAAAGGGCACGTCCGGATTTCCGGGCGTGCTTTTTGATTGCCAAAACGAAAGGGAATCTTTTAGAAAAGCGCGGCAGGGAGATGTCGGCGCTTTTTTGATTTTATGGGGGAATATGCAGGGTCTATGGTTTAGGTAACATCGACAAAAAGAGAATACCGATTTCGTTCAACGCGACAAAAAACAGCAATTGCAATGTGTACGGTTGACAGCATCGGAAAAATATGTTATAATGGCAGTGTCTTAAAAAGGAGGATTGCCATGGAACTTTTGATTGCATCCTATAATATTTGTTCTTCTCATTTTCTGTATGGGCATTATACGGAGGAAAATCTGAACAAATTGTCTGACAGTATCCGTGCCTGCGGCGCAGACGTTGTTTGTTTACAAGAGGTAGACCGCGGCTGCGCACGTTCTTCCGGTGTAGATATGCCGGCTGCACTTGGAGAGAGAGCAGGTTATCCGCACCGCTATTTTATCCGTATCCGTCCGTTTCAGGGCGGGGAGTACGGTACGGCGATTTTGTCCAAACTGCCGTTTGACGCTACACAAACTTTTAATTATCCGGTCCGGATTGCTACACAGGGGACTTCCTGCGGGTATGTCCGCATCGGAGAGCTGACACTGTTCAATACCCATTTGTCGGTGGAAAGCGATGAAGCCAATACCGAAACCATGCGTTGTCTGGGCGACATTCTGAAGGGGCAACGGACGCCGTGGATTTGTTGCGGCGATTTTAACACCAATCCGGATAAGTTTGAACGTATCCTGCCCTGGGTGCGTTATGCAAACAGTTCGCTCCTGACGTATGCCGATAGGTCTATTGACAATTTGTTGTATACCACGCCCGTTCGTATCACCGACGTGTATACCCGGGATACGACATCCGATCGGGTGACGGATCATAATATGTTGCTTGTGCGTGTAAACTATTGAAAAAGGAAAAATGACAAAAATGACAAAGCGATTATTTTGCGTGCTTCTGACGGCTCTGATAGTGCTTCCGCTGCTTTTCAGTTGTTTTTTGCAGGTCGGAGCGCAGACAGAGCAACGTACTTACGACGGCGTAAACATTGTGCATCACGAGGGCGGTTACGATCACAATCAGCGCACAATGGTTGTCCATCGATACGATTTTTCCGTATCACGATTGAGCTACTATGCTTCCGATTACGCACTTGCCATCAGTGACCGCACTACAATGCTTGTTACTGACGGTGTTTTGCGGTGCAAAGAGGGGAGCGCGTTTTCTTTTGGTTCTGCTGTTTGCCTTGGTGATGATTACGGACTTGAAAAAGGATATCTGAAATTTGACCTTTGTCTTGTGGGTGGAAATGTGACCCTGGGGTTACGTACTTCGCGTACTGTCGTGAATCCGGAAGAGGGAAGAGGCATTTGGATTACCTTTGACGGAAGCGGTCAATTGACCGTCAAGGATTTTCTGACCGGTACAGAAGCACAGATTCCGTTTGATGTTTCACTTGAACAGGCGAAGACCTTTTATGTGAAGGAAAACCGGGACGAATTGATCCTGCTTTGTGAGGACCGCGAGATCCTGCGGATCGGTTGGAAGAAGGGATGGCTGGGCTTTTTTGATGCCGACGGAAAACAGATTGCGGAAACCAATGAGAGTCAGTTGGATGTTACAGGTTATTGGGAGCTTTACCTGAACCAGTTGGATGGCTATGTGGATAATGTTGAGTTTTCATCAGTGGAAGTGGACGATTCTCTGCCGGGAAGTTCACAAAAACGGTTGATTGACTATTCAACGTGGAGCGCTACGGATGACCTGGGGCGTACAACCGCAACTGCGACAGAGGCGGGGGAGGCAAACCCGAATCGATATGTCGGATTGTTCTATTTCCTTTGCTGGGTCGGTGCCGGTGTTCATGTACAGGACAATACAAAACTGTATCTGGAACTGGGACTGAAAGGATTTAAGCAGTATTTCAGCGAAAAAAGAGCGGGCGAGGCGTATTGGGCAGAGCCGTACTTTGGTTACTATCTGAATACCGACGCCTGGGTTTATCGCAAGCACGCCTATATGTTGGAGGCTGCGGGAGTGGATTTTATCTTTTTGGATATTTCCAATGCCGAGACGTTTATCAACGGACACATGACGCTGTTTGACACCTGGCTGCAGATCCGCAAGGAAGGTGGGGAGACACCGCAGATTGTATTCTTCACCGGTGACAATTCAAAAACCTTTGAGAGCCATATGGAAACACTGTTTACGACGGTTTATTCGGACGAAAACTGGGATAAATACAAGGAATTGTTTTTCGAGTGGGAAGGAAAACCGTTGGTTTTCGGCAACAAATCCGGTCTTTCTCCGGTGTTGTTGCGTAAAATTGAAAACAAGTTTACCATTCGCGGATCCTGGGCGTGGGTCGATCAGGACGGCTACTGGCCGTGGATGCAGGAGTATTTGGAGAATGACGGAACCTATCAGTTGGTGAATGGTGGATGGGGACGTAATAAAAACGGAAAATACGAAGCGCTTGCCGTTTGTATGGGACATCACCCGACTACCAATAAGGGGCGCAGTTATGTCAACGGCAAACAGCCTGCAAGCTCTGTTCGACAGGATCTGGGATTCAGTCTGACCCAGGATGCTGCACAGGGTAAGGGATTTGCATTTTCCTTTGAAGCGATGCAGTCACTTGTCCGGGAGCAGGTTGCAAAAGACGACCCGTTTGTAATGATGCTGACCGGATGGAATGAGTGGATTGCAGGATGTTTTTATAAAGACAATCAGAGTATATTTATCAATGCCCGCACGAATTTTGAGTATGTGGACCAGTTCAACTGCCAGTATTCACGCGACGGCGAACCGATGCGGAATGTAAACGGCGAGGGCATCGGAGACAATTTTTATTATCAGATGACGGATTATATCCGACGCTTCAAGGGCATCGCGGAAACACCGGTTGCCGATCATCAGTCGACTGTGGACATTTATGACAAGACAACATGGGATAAAATTGGTCTGTGCTATATGGATTCCGTTGGCGATACGGAATTGCGCAATTCCCGGTCTTACGATATCGATTATGGCTATATCAATAACACGGGAAGAAACGACTTTGATTATGCAAAGGTGTCCCAGGACAGCCAGTATTTCTACTTTATGGTAGAGTGCCGCAACCGTATTGTTGTGGATGACGGAACCAATTGGATGAACTTGTTCTTGGATGTTGACGGGAACAGACTGAACGGTTGGGGAGGCTTTGACTATGTGCTGAACCGGAGCAGAGATTCCTACGTGGTGACGCTTGACAGAATTTCGGATGACGGTACACTGCAAACGGTCGGAGGAGGCTATTATTGCATTGACGGGACTTATATGGCAATCCGTGTCGCAAAGTCTCTGCTGGGGATTGAGGGAAATTGTACACAGCTCTATTTCAAATGGGCGGACAATTCCGTTGATGTGGGCGGAGATCTGATGGCGTTTATGGACACCGGGGATACCGCTCCCAATGACCGCTACAGCTTTGATTATCGGTGCGATACGGTTGCGCTCTACGATACTTCCTATCGGTTGCCGACGTTTACAAAGGGCGAGGTTGCCGCAACCGGAAACGGCGGCGTGCGTGTGGATATGTATCCGGATACTACCGTCAAGGGGGAGATTCTGGAACGTTTGGTAGATACAATCTTTTCCTTTGATGACCTGCCGGCGGGAAAATATCTGAACGCAACTTCTGTGGCGGACTACTTTGAGTTTGTCGGGGGAAGTACCACAAGCGTTGCACAGATTCTGGAAGGAAGGGGAAACAACTATGTCCGGCAAACCGGTTATACCGATCTGCGCACCTGGGCAGATGTCACGGGAACCTATTCCGTATCCATTGACCTACGACCGGTTGACTACGGGAACAGTGCCGTTTATATCCGCGGAGAAATGCCCGGAACGTTGCGTAAATATAACCCGGCGCACTCGGCGGCTGCGAATAAGGAAATCATTCAGTGTTTTAACTATTTTGAGTGGGACTGGTATGCGGAAAACGGCGGAAGTTTGGGAGGTTCCTCCATCAGCGGAAGCGGTCTGGGGGTGTTCCCGCAGAAGGACGGCTTGGAAATCCGCATCAAACGTTATACACAGGATGGTTTGACAGTTGCTTCCGCAGTGAAGACAATTGCTTTCCCAGACGGATTTTCTGTCGATAAAAACGATTTCTATACCCTCCGCTTTGAAGACAATGGGGAAGAGATCCGACTGTATCTAAACGGCACACTTTTCGCTTTTGTCAAATTGGAAAACCCCGGTGTGGTCTACGAGAGCGACCAAACGGGGCAAAAATATTACGGAAAGGCGACGCTGTATGATGCCGCTGGAAAGCAATTGATGGCAATTGAGAATACACGTCTGAATGCTTCCGGTTCACAGATCGCGATTACAACCCGTTCTCAGACCATCGAATATGATAACCTGAAAATATCGTATCAGGAAGAGTATGACAGCATCGGATCCGCGCTGAAGAAAGAAGTTTTGCCTGCGGACGGTACACCGACGTACATGCCTGATATGCGTCTTTTGACTGCATTGGATATGGGAAGGGGAGCCGAAGCGGATACAACCGAAACGGTTGCGCATGAGACCGGAGATATAACCGATACACAGCAGTCGCAGACGACTGATGAAACGGAGAAGCCAAGCGGTTGTCAGGGATGCGGTTCCGCACTGTCTTTGGAGGGATTGTTGGCAGTTGTTTGCATTGGCATCGGTGTGATTTTCTGCCGCCGATGGACGCGCAAAAAGGATATTGTTTGATTGGCTCTGCATAGAAAATGCGAGGACACGGAAAGTGTCCTCGCAACAGAAAAAACAACCGTATTTTTTCATGGCTTTCAAAAAGTGCCGGGAGAAAATACGGTTGTATTTTTACGGGAAATCAGATTACGCCGCAGAAACGCAGGATACACAGGACGATTCCGACAAGTCCGTACAGATTAACCAAACTCCCCACGATCATGAAAATGATACCGAGAACAGGAATTGAACTGAGGACACCAATCAGAATACCAAATACGGCACACACTACAATGAATATGATAAGTGTGACTATAAAGTTTGTCAGATTTCCTTTTTCTACTTTAAAAGGGATTGGCCATAATTTTTGTAATTGTTCCAACGTTAGCACCACCTTTCCTTACACTCTATTATACATGAAAGCGAGAGAATTTGCAAGTGATTTCCTGAAATAAGTCGATAAAGTTGACACGGTTTTCTAAGTTGAATGAAATCAGCACGGTTAAAGTGAAGAAAAATAGTCAAGAATGTGAAAACGGTCGGTATTTACGCTCCCTTGAATCATAGCGGAAGAGCCTCCGCCCCTGCCACAGAGGGTGGCATTCAGGTGGGGTGACAATTCTTTCAGATTTAATGTTGAAGACGCGATGATGTAGCGGTAGCCTTTTTCGTCGTTTCCTGCAAAAACCGCGCAGAGGCGGTCACATTTTGGCAGGCAGGCATTTACAAGGTTGCGTGCGAAAAGCATGTCATCGGTGTCTTCAAACAGACAAATGATTCCGTTTTCCGGAACAGCGGTTGCGGCACGGCAGGGAATCAGGTCCCGCAACACACCGGACAGACGTTTGCGTGTATCGTCCAGTTCCTTACGCAGTCGCAGGACACCGTCGCAGACGTCCTTCTGTTTGACGGAAAGGGATGCGGAGAGGGAAGCTACCGCGTCATAGCGAAAGCGGTAATCATCCAACGCATCTTTCCCACACAACAAATGCAGACGGGAGCCGCCTTTATAATGCATTGCATCCAGAATTTTCAACAACCCGATCTCCCCGGTGTTTGCGACATGCGGCGCACAACAGGCACAGACGTCACAGTCCTCAATGGTAACAATACGGATTCCTTCGGTGCGCTCAATTTTGGAACGGTAATGCAGATGTTCCAGCTCTGCCGGCGAGGGGAAGGTGATGCGCACAGGGTGCATCTGCACGATTGCCCGGTTGGCTGCATCCTCCAGATCGTTCAGTTGTTCCCGCGAAAGTACGCCGTCAAAATCAACGGTCATATCCGCACGTCCCAAATGGAAGCCGACATTGTGCAGTCCCAGTGTACGGAAGGCAATGCCGGAGAGGATGTGTTCGCCGGTATGATTCTGCATCCTGCGGTAGCGGACATCCCAATCAAGTACGCCTTTGACGGTTGATCCGATCGCCGGCGGTGTGGGAAGGATGTGAGCCAGTACCCCGTCTTCGTTTTCCCTGACGTCCGTCACCGGGATTCCGTCCAGCGTCCCCTCATCCGCCAGTTGACCGCCCGCCTCCGGGAAAAAGGCGGAACGGTCCAGCGCAACGGCAAAATTTCCGTCCGCTGTCGGTTGGACGGACAATACGGTCGCACTGAACTCCCGGCAATAACAGTCTGTATCAAAAATGCGGAAAGTCGGTGTAATCATGGGGCAAGCTCCCCCCTGGAAGTCAAAATGGTCAGGATTTTCTCCCAAACCTCAGGATAGGCCTCCTTATAGTAGGTTTCCATCAGGGAAGCGCCGCGCACGGTGCGGCTGATATTCAGATTCCCCAGGGTCTTGTCCACATAGACCGCATAGCCGTACAGGTCCCCGTAAGCGTCACGGAAGCCGTCGGTGGCAGAGTTTACCGTGTTGAGAAAAGAGAAGGTCTTTCCGTCCTGCATGGTCAGAATCATGTTAAAACCGTTCTGCTCCGTGCACTCGACCGTGTAGAAACGCACGTCATCCCAGGTGTATTCTTTCGTTGGGGCGAAAAACACACACTGGACGCCCTTGTCGGAATAGGCGTTGCTGACGCCGGTGGAAAGAAACGCGGTCAAAAGAATTCCGACCACGCAGATGGCAATCAGGATGCCGGGCAGGCGTTTTGCAATCTTCCGCTTCTGCGGAATGTTTTCCTTGTCACGCACCGTCGGAATCAGCAGGAAAAGCGTTTCCAGGAGAATAAAATAAACAAACGCACAAACATAGAGCGAGGTCAGTGTGGCGCAGTAAATGCCATCCGGAAAGATCAGAGAAAAGACATTGCCGAACAGCATGGATGTCAGCATCACAAGACCAGCCGTTGCAATCAGGACAATCAGTGTGCCGATAATTGTGTAACCGATTCGCAGTTTCTTCATTGCTTTACAGAATCCGAAGTGCAGAGATCAATTCCGCGCCGCACGAGGCAAGACGTTCACGGAAAACGGTCTCGCTGATGGGGGCGGTGAGATAGGTGTAGGAATTGTTGGTTGCGGAAAACGCGGTATTGTCGATACCGAATGCGGCATCGGCGGCATCCTTGCTTCCGCGCAGTGTTACCATCCGCGCGCAGGTGAATTCCGCATAATCCGCAATATCATCCTGACTTGCATCATCCCAGGAGGCACGCACGTTGGATTCTCTTGCACTGAGCGTTGCTGCGATATCCGCCACGACAGCGCTGGCGGTCGGGAATTTTCCCGCGCCCTTGCCGTAAAACATGACCTTGCCAAGCATGTCGGTGTCTACCAGGATGCCGTTGAAAACATCATTGATCCCGTACAGGGGACTGCTTGCACGGACGAGCTGCGGCGTAACGGCAGCAAGAATCCTGCCGTCCGGTCTCCGCTCCGCATGGGCAATCAGCTTGATTGTGAATCCGAACTGCTGTGCACGGGAAAAATCGTCCTGGGTGAGCGCGGTGATTCCTTCGGTGTGAACCGCCTCAAGCGGAAGCATTTTTCCGAATGCAAGCGCCGAAAGAATGATAATCTTGCGGGCTGCGTCAATGCCCTCTACATCGGCTGACGGGTTTGCCTCTGCATATCCGAGCGACTGTGCTTTGGCAAGAATGTCGGCATAGTCCGCGCCATCCTTTGCCATTGCCGTCAGCATATAATTGGTGGTACCGTTGAGAATGCCGTCAATGGCGATTACGGAGTTGGGGGACAAATCGGTCAGCATCGGGTGAATGATCGGAATTCCTCCGCCCACACTTGCTTCAAAACGATAGCTCACGCCGTGCTCGGCGGCGATCCGCAATAATTCTCCTCCGAATTTTGCTACCACTTCCTTGTTGGAGGTTACAACACTTTTTCCGGCGCACAGGCATGCCTTTGTGAAGTCGTAAGCAGGGTGTGAGCCGCCCATCATTTCCGCGACCACGCTGATTTCGGGATCATTCAGGATACGGTCAAAATCGTGAATGACCAGATGACCGAAGGGGCTGTCAGGAAAATCACGCAGATCCAGAATATAGCGGATCCTTGCTTCAGAACCGATATAGTTTGCAAGTTGAGTCTGCTTTTTGGACAGTACTTCCGCGACGCCGCTTCCGACTGTTCCAAAGCCGAGTAATGCAATATAAGCCATGGTTAGTTCCTCTTTATCCTTTAAAAATATCAATTTTATTATACCACACTTTTTTTTGCTTTGCAACTGTTTTTCTATTGCTATTGAAGAAAAAGTGTGGTATAATAAAGACCAATTCGCTGAAGAGGGAGAAATCCCGAAAAGGAGGAATGTTGTATGAGTTCTCCGGTTGGGGGCTTGCGGAATGTCAAAATATTTGTTCTTTACCTGATGGAGAATATCGGTTACCCATTGGATTATCTGACCATCAATGACATTGTGATGCAGAACGATTATGTGATGTATCTGGATTTTGCGCAGGCATTTACGGAAATGTCCGACGCCGCTCTGGTTGAGGTGTGCGGGAAGGATGCCCTCGGAAACGACCTGTATTGTGTCAGCGAAAAGGGGCGGTGCGTTGCGGAGGAACTGCAAAGTGATATTTTGCCTGCAATTCTGAAACACAGCATGCGGTGTGCATTGCGCTATCTGGATTTTCGCAAGCGCGGCGTCAGTCTGGATTCCGATGTGCAGAAGACGGGAAACGGAAAGTACCATGTGCATCTTGTGATGCGTGAAAAGGAGGAAGTAATCTTTGAAACCGCTTTGTTGGTGGACTCTGCGTACCGTGCGCAGGAGATTACGCGTCATTTCCGCGATATGCCGGAGGTTGTTTATAAGGGTACGATGGCGATTCTGTCCGGCGACGCTTCTTATTTAGATCAATAATAATATAGAATGTTATTATAGAAGAAAATAAAGATGCTTTTGCAAAGAATATTGGCTATATTGACTAATATATCCAATGTAATGCCTAAAAAGTGCGTCGTATATTTGTGCAATGTACATATGTAATTGGCGTTTTGTCGGATTATGGTGAAAAAAACAGAGAAAATTCCTATTGACAAACATCGGAAATATGGTATAATTGTATAAGGATGCTGGTGCTTGTTCATTCGGCGTCAGCAGAAGAACAGGTGAGAAAAGAAGCATGGATGAAAAAGAAGGAAGGGAACCGAATCGGACGGTTGACGAGCAGGCGGAGTTGCATTCTTTGCTGATGCTTGCCAAAAACGGAGATCAGGTTGCTTACGGAAAGCTTTTGGAACGTTATGATCCGCTTCTCCTTGCCGCTGTTTCTGCCTATCGGATGGAGGGAATGACTGCGCAGGATGCGGAGGATATGAAACAAGAGGCATCACTCGTGTTTTGCAATGCCGTCCGCAGTTATGACAGCACGCGTGACGGTGTGGCGTTTGGTTTGTATGCCAAGATCTGCGTCGGAAACGCAATGAAGAGTTTTATCCGTTCTTTTCGCCGCCATCGGCATGGGGAAATTGTATCGATTGACGATGACCGTGCAATCGCGCCGCATGTTGACCGGTTGGTGGATACGGAAGACGTTGCTTCTGGTTTGATTGCCAGAGAAACCTTTTATTTGCTTTACCGCAGAATTCGCGAGGAGCTTTCCGCATACGAGAACCGCGTTTGGTGGCTGTATGTGGCAGGTGCGACGGCGGGGGAGATCGGCAAGGAGCTGGGCAGAAGCGAAAAATCCGTGTCCAATGCCATTTACCGTATCCGCAGGAAATTGCGGCAGGTATTGGCAGATGAATTTTTGAAATAAATAGGCAAAGTGCCTATTTATATAATACGGCAAACCACGGACGCGTCGGGAGACCGCGGCGGCAATACCGGAAAAAGGATTGCCGATGCCAAATCATTTATCATTTAAGCGAGGTATTTTACAATGTACGAAGATGACGCAATTGCTGACGAGAAGGTATACGAGGACGAAACCCTTGTATGCAAGGAATGTGGAAAAGAATTTGTTTTCACTGCCGGCGAACAGAGATTTTACGCGGAAAAGGGCTTTCTGAATAAGCCGAAGTGCTGCAAGGCATGTCGTGAGGCAAAGAAGAATGCCGGCAAACCTGCCCGTGAGTATTTCACCACTGTTTGCGCCGACTGTGGCGGTGAGGCAAGAGTAACTTTCCAGCCTTCCGATGACAGACCCGTTTACTGCAGCGCTTGCTTTGAGAAGAGAAGAAAAGCCGCTCAGCAGTAATCCGATGACCCGGTAAACAAGTTCAATCGGTACATTGTGGTCTTCGCACCGTAAAAAACGAAGACATACAAAAGTGAACCTCATCCCGACCGGTTCTCTGCTCATGTTCAACGGTTTATACTCTGATTTACTTATACGGTCTGAAAGCCTCCCGGTTTTGCGAAACCGGGAGGCTTTCTATGATGTGCTTTTTATGGTGCGGCGGATGCCTGCGTTTCGACGACACCGCAAAAAATCGAAAAGGCAAGGGAGGAGAGATAGGTTTCCTTTCGGAGTAAAGCGGCTTCCGCCGGGTTGGAAAGAAATCCGGCTTCCACCAATACTGCCGGGACTTCCAAGTGGTGTAACAGATAGATGGAACTACCGGCGGCTTTGATTTTTCTGTGGTTATCCGGTTGTATTTTGGATGCACTTGCCTGCAGTGATGCGGCATAGCGCGCCGATTCCGGGTGGTTGGGAGAGTACCAGACCTGCGTGCCGCTACAGGAAGGAAGTGCCGGATAGGCGTTCATATGAACGGAAAGAAAAAGCGTAGGGTTTGATTTTTCTCCGATCGCGTATCGGGCGGCAAGGTCAAGCACTTTTTTTCGTCCCTTAAAATTAACATTGCGGTTATAGAGCAATCTATCATCCGTGCGTGTCATGATGACGCGCCAACCGTTTGCGGTAAAGTACGCCTGCAACATCCTGCAAAGGCGGAGATTGACGTCTTTTTCGCACAATCCGTCTGCTGATGATGCGCCGCCGTCCTCGCCGCCGTGACCGGCATCAATGACGATAACCGGTGTTTCTTTCTTTACGGTTCCGTTGTCCGCGCTAATGACACCCTGGCGATTTCCTGTTATAAAAAGCAGAAAAAGCACCACTGCACAAAATCCGGACAACAGACCCATAAATCTACCGTTCATTCCGAATTCCTCCGTTTTTGTTTGCTACATTCTATGCAATGGCGTAAACAGTTATCACTCTATATTTTGTCTGGTTACACGGATGCGATCGCTGCAAATAAGAAATCCGATTTTTGCTTGTCTCCTCATGCGAACTTCCGACGTGGAAGTGCCTTGAGACTTTACTTTGTGCCACGGATTAAAGGATTTTTTGTCAAATCTCTTGACACTGCTACGTGAATGTGTTACAATAATAGAAATTTATTCCGGAATGCGGAAGAAAAAGCAGGAGGGACGAAATGAACTTTTCCGAAAAAATTCTTTATGAGGGGTTGACTTTTGATGATGTGTTGCTGATTCCGTCGTACAGTGAAATTCTGCCGGCAGAAATTGATTTGCGCACAAAATTGACCAATCAGATCAGTCTGAATATTCCGCTGATGAGCGCGGCGATGGACACCGTGACAGAGGCGGAATTTGCCATTGCGTTGGCGCGTGAGGGCGGCGTGGGAACCATTCATAAAAACATGCCGATTGACCGGCAGGCGGATCACGTAGATCGTGTCAAACGGAGTGAGAACGGTGTTATCACCAACCCCATTTCGCTTGGGCAGGACAATACGGTCGCAGAGGCGGAAGCACTGATGCATAAATTCCGCATTTCCGGCGTTCCCGTATGCGATGCGGAGGGACATCTGATCGGTATTATTACCAACCGCGATATGAAATTTTTGGAAGAGTTCAATCAACCCATCAAAAATGTGATGACCTCGGAGAACCTTGTGACGGCACCGGTCGGAACGACACTGACAGAAGCGAAAGAAATTTTGCGTAAACATAAAATCGAGAAGCTTCCGATCGTGGATACGCACGGTGTTTTACGCGGTCTGATTACTATTAAGGACATCGAAAAGGTTGTCAAGTACCCGAATTCTGCCAAGGACAAGCAGGGACGTCTGCTGTGCGGCGCGGCAATCGGTGCGACTGCCGATGTGCTTGACAGAGCAGGAGCACTTTTGGATGCCGGCGCCGATTTCCTTGTGTTGGATTCCGCGCACGGACATTCCCGCAACATTGTAATTGCATTGCAGAAGGTCAAGAACAAGTACCCGGATGCGCAGATCATTGCCGGAAATGTTGCAACCGCTGAGGGAACAGAGTATCTGATCAAAGCGGGCGCCGATGCGGTAAAGGTCGGAATCGGTCCCGGATCGATCTGTACGACCCGTATCGTTTCCGGTATCGGTGTGCCGCAGGTATCTGCGATTCTGCAGGCGGCAGAAGTCGGCGAAAAGTACGGTATTCCGGTCATCGCGGACGGCGGTATCAAGTATTCCGGAGATCTGACCAAGGCGATTGCCGCAGGTGCGCACACAGTGATGATCGGTTCGTTGTTTGCCGGTTGCCAGGAGAGCCCCGGCGAGGAAGAACTGTACCAGGGACGTCGTTTCAAGGTCTACCGCGGCATGGGAAGCCTTGCCGCTATGGAGAAGGGGTCTAAAGACCGCTACTTCCAGGAGGGTAACAAGAAGCTTGTTCCGGAGGGCGTTGAGGGACGTGTGCCGTATAAGGGATATTTGTCGGATACGGTATTCCAACTGATGGGCGGTCTGCGCTCCGGTATGGGATACTGCGGCGCGCACAATATTGAAGATTTGCGTCACAATGCCCACTTTGTCCGGATTACCGGTGCAGGCTTGCGCGAGTCACATCCGCACGATATTTCCATTACCAAAGAGGCTCCCAACTACTCCACAAACGGATAATCATTCCATAGCAGATCCGTCTGCCATTCTCTCAAAAGAGATTTGGCAGGCGGATATTTTGTTTTTCTGCTTGCAATCGCAATCCATTCATGGTATAATGAGCGCAAACGGTTCAGCCCCATTTCGGTGCCGGTATGGGATGGATCAAAAAAATCTTTTGACGGAACACAGAGCAGAGGAGATTGCAGGATGGAAAACAGAAAAGACAGTTTGCGTACAGTTTCGAATACGGAATTATGGATCAAAGAGACGGGCAAAGAGGCTGCCCGTGTACCGTTTGTCAATGGTATTGCCCGTGCAGGGGGCGTTTGTGTCCGCATGTGTGAGGAATCGGATGGTACGGTTGTTCCGGTTCTTTCGGTGGATGATGAGGTATCTTTGGATTATGCAGAGATTCGCTACCGTTTCCGCAAGTGCTTTTTGACAGGGGATGTTCGTATGTTTAACAACGCAACCTCCACCAATGATATTGTGACGGTGGAGCGGTGCAACAGGCAGACAAAAATAAAAATCAAGGATGTGATCGTCCTGCGCAACATGGATCGCGATCAGACTGTAACCCTTGGCTTTGTGACTGCACACCGTTTTTATACCTGGGTGTACTATGATTGGGAAGGCGTTTCTTTCCACTATGAGTTGGAAGACAAGCCTGTGTTTGTCGACCGATCTTTGACGTTGGAGCGCTTTTTTGTCAGCGAGGCGGATTGGCAGACCGCGCTGGCAGATTATGCGGATCGTATCGCTGTTTACAATCATACCCGACCGCTCAAGGACATTCCGGTGGGGTTCTGCTCATGGTCCTGCTACTTTTCGGATGTAACCGAGGAGCGTATTTTGCGTGCATCGGATATGCTTTGCGATCGCCTGGACGGTCAGCGCGCCAACCTTGTCCAGATTGATGACGGCTGGCAAAAAAGCAGACCGTTTTGCGGCATATGGGAAACGGATACGGAGCGCTTTCCGAACGGAATGCGCGCGGTATCGGATCATGTTCACCGGAACGGGCAAAAGTTCGGGTTATGGCTTGCCCCGTTTCTGATCGGTGAAAATTCCGAGCACTACAAGGCGCTGTCCGATATGGTGCGTATGGATGAAGTGACAATGAACGGCGTTCATCCGTTTGATCTTGACAATCCCGCGTTTTTCCGGCATCTTTACACAACTTTCCGTGATCTGACCGAAAAATACAAGGTGGATTATTACAAGATCGACTTTATTGCCGCAACCGTGCGCCACTTTACCGCTAACGCGCGGGAGGCGGTGCGGTTCCGGAGCGATTACTGCGTTGCGCTTCTGCGTAAGGCAATGCAGACCGTCCGTGATGCGGTGGGAGATGAGGTGGTGCTTCTTTCCTGCGGTGCGCCGATTCTGGAATGTGCCGGCATTTTTGACGCACAACGGGTCAGTTGTGACATTATCTGGGGCAAGGCGGAAACCAATCCCTCTTACTGGGAGATCATGAAGGGAGCGGCATCCACCATTCTGCGCCGTTGGTTTTACCATGGGGTGGATTTCTGCAATGATCCGGACGGCATTGTCGTGCGTGACTGGGACAGGGGAGACGGGTACAACTGTACTTACAGCGAGGCAAAGCTGTGGGCAGTTACGGTCGCAATGTCCGGCGGTTCGGTACTTCACAATGAAGAGCTGGAAAATCTGAGCCCGGCAAGGAGAAAGCTGATTACCGCCATTCTGCCGCCGACCGGTGTAGCCGGACGTCCGCTGGATCTTTTTGAGCTTCCGTATCCGAGCGCGGCATTGGCGCGTATCGATGAAAATACATGCTATCTGGCGCTCTACAACTGGGAGGATCAGATGCGGAAAATTTCGTTTGATCTGTCTTTGATCGGTGCGCAGGACTATACCGCATATAAGTTCTTCTCCGGCAGACGGCTGAGTGTCGGGAAAATCCCGGAGCAGCTCCTGAATCCGCATGACGCAGAGCTGTACGTCCTGAAAAAAGAATTATCGGCGACGCCAAAGGAGAGGTAAAGGATGTTCCGGTTTGACAGCGACTATACAGAGGGGGCGCACCCGCAGATTCTTCGCCGCCTGACAGAGACCAACTATGAACAGACGTCCGGATACGGCACGGACATTTATTGTGAGCGGGCAGCCAAACGCATCCGCGCTGCCTGTGGCAGGGAAGATGCCGCGATCCATTTCCTGATTGGGGGAACACAGACCAATGTGATCCTGATCGATGCGGCACTGCGCCCTTATCAGGGGGTGATTGCGGCGCAGAGCGGGCATATCAATGTGCACGAAACCGGCGCGGTGGAGGGAACCGGGCATAAAATTTTGACCTTGCCGTCCGAGGACGGCAAGATCACCGCAGATGCCGTTGCGGCGCTGTGTGCTTCTCATTTTGACGATGCCGCGCCGGAGCATATGGTGCAGCCGGGAATGGTATATCTGTCGCAGCCGACCGAGAACGGGACCCTTTATAAAAAGGCGGAGTTGACGGATTTGCGCAGGGTTTGTGACCGGTACGGGCTGTATCTGTATGTGGACGGCGCCCGTTTGGGGTATGCACTTGCTTCACCTGCAAACGATGTGACGCTCCCGGACCTTTGCGCACTGTGTGATGCTTTCTATATCGGAGGGACAAAGGTCGGCGCGCTTTTCGGGGAGGCGTTGGTCATTTTGCAGCCGGCAATTGCCAAGGATTTCCGCTATTTTGTCAAGCACCGCGCGGGGATGCTTGCTAAGGGACGTCTGTTGGGAATACAGTTCGATGTGCTCTTTGAAAATCAGTTGTACACCGCAATTGCCGCCGGTGCTGTGCGTTCCGCGTTGAAAATTCGTGCCGCATTGGAGGCACGCAATATTCCGCTTCTGTACGACTCCCCCACCAATCAGCAGTTTCCGGTGTTTACAAAGGAGCAGTTGGAGATTCTCTCGCGCAAATATGTTTTTTCTGACTGGGGAGCAGTGGACGATGACAGCCTTGCAGTGCGTATCTGTACCTCATGGGCAACCAGTCCCCGCGCGGTCGCTGATCTTGCACGCGATATTGCGGGATTACCATAACTGATTTTGCTCTGTGTTGGTTTTGTGAGATTTTTGTGCAATTTTTTGAAAAATGCACTTGAAAACGGTTTGGCTTTGTGCTATACTGTTGCCATCACTTTAGGAGGATATGATCTATGAAAAAACTGATTTCCGTTTTACTGTTGCTTTCGGTTTTGCTGTCTGTGTTTGCATCCTGTGCAGCCGGGAATGACGGTAAAGATGACAACAATTCCAATGAAAGCAAAGAAAACGCAGTGGAGACCGCAGAAAACGGTCAGAAGGTTCCGAATATCGAAAAACAGAACTATGACAAGGATTTTCGTATGCTCGTTTACGAGAATATGAAAGGAAGCTGGTTCTATGCCGAGAAATCGGAGGGGGAAGTGCTGAACGACGCTATTTTTGAAATGAATTCCAATGTTGCAGACCAACTGGGAATCAGAATCAAGTATACGGACGTCGCGAATGTCGTAACCGGACACGAGCAGTTGGAAATGCTTCTCCCCTCGCTGAAAGCAAACGATGATGAATATCAGCTTGTCGTAACGCATCCGTATTACAATATTGCGACGTTTATCTCGCAGTCTTACGTGAAAGATTTTTCGGATATGCCCGGTATTGATCTTTCGCGCGATTACTGGAGCCGCGATCAGATGGAAGCGCTTTCACTTGACGGAAAGATGTATATGGGTCTTGGGGACATCTGTTCCTATACGCTGAATATTCTTTATTTCAACAAGAAAATGCTGAAGGACGTCGGACTGGAGGCACCCTATCAGATCGTGCGGAACGGTGATTGGACGCTTGACGAATTTATGCGTATGACGGAATATGGCTATCAGGATCTGAACGGTGACGGTAAGAACGATAACAAGGACCGTTATGGGTTTGCCTGCATGTGGGATGCCAATGCGACTTCCTTCCAGCAGGCATGCGGAATCTATACGCTGACCAAAGATGCTGGCGGCGCATATAAGCTTTCCCTTTACAGTGACAAGGCGGAAACGCTGTTTGAGAAGCTGAAAACACTTTGCAAACGTGAACAGAGCTATATTTGGGGATACGGTGACAGCGATAACAAGGAAGTCAACATGAATTTTGCGGATGGAAACATTCTGTTCACGCAGACTTTCCTGTCTAAAAAATTCCAGGACGCTTCTTTCAAATACGGTATTCTGCCGCTTCCCAAATATGACAGCGCGCAGGAGCAGTATGCACATGTCAACTGGGGAACGCTGATTGCCATTCCGTATACCGTTCAGGATGAAAAGATGGTTGGTGAGGCGATCGAGTTGATGGCGTTTTATTCCAATACCATTGTACAGCCTGCGTATTATGAAAATGTTCTCGGTTCCAAGGTATCTGACACGCAGGATGACTGGGACATGATTCAGTTGATTTATGATACCGTTGTGTTTGACCCCGGTATTGCATTCTGCGACGGTTTGCCAAAACTTTGGAATTTGGTTTATGCTTATTGCTTTGCTGTGAAAAACAACAATAAATCGCTTTCTTCGTATTATAATAAGAACAAGAAGGCGCAGAATGAAATTGATGAATTACTCAAACAGAAGTGAGAGGAACGGGAAATGGTATCTCAGCGTGTAAGAATACAGAAGCTTCTTCCGGACGCGGTCCTTCCGACATACGGTTCTGCATCCGCAGCCGGTGCTGATTTGTACGCATGTGGCGAAGCAGTTACCATTGCGCCCGGAGAAACGGCATTGGTTCATACCGGCATCGTGATGGAGATCCCGCAGGGTCTTGTCGGTTTGGTTTATGCAAGAAGCGGTCTTGCGACCAAGAGAGGGCTTGCACCCGCCAATAAGGTCGGCGTGATTGACAGCGATTACAGGGGCGAGATCATGGTTGCCCTGTACAACCAGGGAACCGTATCGCAGACTGTTTTGCCTGGCGAGCGCGTGGCACAGTTGGTGCTGACACCATATGTGTCGGCTGATTTCGTGGAATCCGAAACACTGTCTGATACCGTGCGCGGTCAGGGCGGATTCGGTTCTACCGGAAAATGAATTTTGAATTTCGCAAAAGATTTTACAGAAAAGTCTGCCTTTGGGTGGACTTTTCGTTTTGCGCAATGCCGTATGGGTCATTTTCATAAAAAATGATTGACAAAATGGCAAAAATGTGGTACACTAAGCAAAGAGTACGCTGGATGTGTACGGACAACATAAGGGGGGAGGATGTTACTTGAAGTTCCGTGAAAGACAGTTGCGTGGTGTTCTGTTGCCCTCTCTTGCTCTTGTGTCATTGCTGACCGGAGTAATAGGTTACCTGCTTGCGATTCCACAGTCGCTTCGTGCCGTCGGTGATGTGGGAAATGCACTGTATGCTTCATTTCGTTTGTTCTTTCTGTTGCCTGTATCTCTCAATCCCGACAATTTTGTGTGGCGGCTTGCCCGTTGGCTGGCGCCGGGAACATCCCTGTATTTCCTTTTCTGCGTTTTTGAATTGCCATGTCGGACATATGTGTTGCGCCTGACTGCCACGTGGTTTGGAAAACTGCATATTGTGCTTGGATATAACGACCGCAGTCGGCATTACAGTGCGAATCTCAGCCTGGAAGGGAAGCGTGTGGTGGTTCTGTGCAACCGCGTGGTTGCAAGGGAAGAGCGCCTGGAAATGGTGCGCAAGGGAATTTTGCTGGTTCACTGCCGTACGTTTGATTCCCCGGCTTTGTGGCTGCGGGAGGACTTTTCGGGTCTTCGGATCAGTGATGCGAAGTCCGTCAATTTCCTCTATGAAGATGATTTTGAAAACCTGTCGGCATTTATGACGTTTTGTGATTGTCTGAAAGCGCAGACTTCTTCCGACCGACGTCATCTCGTGCGGATTCGTTGCCGGATCCGCTGCGCAGATCCGCATATTCGTTCTCTGATCCGTGACTATTATGAAGCGTTTTACAGAAACGAAAAAGGGGATCGGTATAAACCGGAGTTGCATTTGTTTGATGAGGATGTCCTGGCGGTTCGTAACGTGTTGCGTCATGTTCCGCTCCATACGGTGAACTATTCCCGCATTTTGCCTGGGGTTTTACCGGACCGCACCGAGGTATGGGATGTGCATCTTGCTGTTGTCGGCTGTAATACTATCGGTGTTCAGTTCCTGTTGCAGGCTGTCAATGTCGGTGTGATCGGCAGGGGCGGAAGAATTTACCTGGATGTATACGACTGCGATCCGAAGGCGGAGAGTCGCTTTTATGCGCTGTATCCGGAGATCTACCGCGCGGCTGAGATCAATTTTCATTGCGTTGATGTCAAAACGGCAGAGTTTGACGAGGTATTGCGTGAGAAATCGTTTACTTACATTGCGGTGTGTTTCCGCGACCCTGTCGTTGCCATGGGTGCTATGCGAAAGATGAGTAAGCTGTTCCGTCATGTGCCGATTGTTGTTTCTGCTGAAAACGGATTTGCGGCGCTGTGCGATGTTTGCCGCATGGAGAATACCACCGTAATTCCGGATGCCGCAAAATTATTGAAGGACCGTGTGATTGACGGTTCCGATCGGCTTGCGGTGTGCATGAATCATTGGTATACCTTGTTTGCTGAGGGAGAAGATGAGGCACTGCGCGAGAGCGAAAAGCAGGGAATTTCCGTAGGAGCGGAAGACACTCTTGCATGGGATGAGTGGAATCGTACAAGTGAATATGCGCGCGAGTCAACCCGTGCCCAGGCGGAGCATGCCGTCTGCAAGCAGGATTACATTCGATTCTTTTACGAACGTTATCTCTTTGACGGTACGCCGCGTCAAAAAGCGATTACTTATCAGCCGGGAGAAGTACGCCGTTACTTGGAGCGTTGTGAGGACGAGATTATCCGCATCCGGGCATCCGGGCAGGCGGAAGATATGGCGGCGTTTTTGCATCGGAACCCGCTACTTTCCGGTTTGGCGGAGTTGGAACATGTCCGGTGGTGTCATTATATGTACAGTGACGGCTGGACACCGGGATCGTTGCCCGGTAAGCCACGGAGTAAAGATGTTACACACAAGCGGCATCCTTATCTTGTCTCTTGGGAGAAGATTTGCACCGATTTCCCGGAAACAGTCTTTTACGATCTGATCAGCGTAACGGTTTTGCGGTCTCTGTCGGAGAGCACGCACGAGGAAGAGGATATTTATAGTTCAACAAAATAAAAAAGATGGGACATATCCACAAAAAACTCATCAGTTTGAGGTGATTGCACCAAGCATTTGTGAGGAGCTGTGGGTATGTCCGATTTTGTTGTGTCGCTCAAAAAGTAAAAAACTATGATGCAAGACACGTTTGGTCGGCATTTTCTCTGTCAGTAGACCAATTCTGATACTGCCCCCTTGAATTGCCGGGTAGAACGTTTATTGTTCCAAAATGTCAAAAATTCGACGCTTGATTTTGTTCTTAAAAGCTAAATTTTTGAAAAGCTCTTGACAATATTTCGAATTATAGTACAATACAAGTGTAATATATCCCAATTTGAAAACAAAAAATCGGGAAAAAACATGATTCGATCATTAAAGGGGATTTGAATGCAAGTTTTGCTTGTAAAAACCAATAAAGAGAAAAAAGCGTTCCGTGATTTCAGAGAGCGTTTATATAAAGACGACCCGTATTACGTTTCCACCGCTGAGTTTACGTTGGAAATGCTTTTGAATCAGGAAACATCGTTTGCCAAAACCATTGATATTTATCCTGTCGAGGGCATAGAAAACGGAAAAATAATGGTTGAGGCGTTGCTGATACATAACCCCAAAGACGATTATTTACAGGTTGCCTTTTTTGAAGCCGTCGAGAATGCCGTTAAAGAGGTCAGGCTCTTTATGGAATATGTCAAAGACTTTGCCGCAAAACGCGGCTTAAAACGTGTCATCATCGGGCTTAACGGTCATCTTAGCTACGGCGTTGGACTCAGCGAGCATATGGAGCGTCCGAACACCTTCGATTCGACTTATTCAAAGCCATATTATTGCGAATATTTTGCAGATTATGCGCAGCATACGCTTTTCGCATTTTCAGGCAATCCGTCCGCCGTATTGAAAAATTTGCCCGAAAGAAAATGTTCACTGACGATCAGAAAAATGAATTTTAGGCGTTTTGAAGAGGAGGCAGAGGTTTTTCGGAAAATCTGCAACCAAACGATAGGCAAGACCTTTCTTTTTTCGCAAACGGACGAAAAACATTTTTATGATTTGCTGAAGCCGATGACGTTCTTTCTGAAACCCGAAAATATTCTGTTTGCGGAGGCGGACGGTGAGGTTGTTGGTTTTGTGTTCTGGCACCCTGACTACAACGAGATTCTCAAAAAGGGCAGAAAAAACAGCCTTTTCGGTATTGCGATGAGATATACGCTTTTCAAAAGCAAAATCAAACGTGTAAAACTTAACAGTATTGGTGTAAAGGAAGAATACCGTGGGATTGCAACTGTCGCACTTTTGCGGGCGATGGGTGCGTTTATTCAAAACTACGAAACCATAGAGACAAATTTCGTGTGGGGAAACAATGAAAAATCCATGGCGGTCAACCGGTATCTTTTGAAAAATGTCGAGCGGAAATTTGTCGTGTATGAGGTGAAATGATGATAACTATTAAAGAGTATGCTGCTGTCGCTGAGATACCCGACGAATGGGACAGCGTTATCGGCGACAATCTGTATCTCTCCAAAGAATTTTTGGCTTTTATGGAACGTGTGGATCAGTGCGGACAAAAGTATTATATGCTTTATGCGGACGGTATCCTGGATTCGGTTTTTATGACCTACGTCAGAAAAAAGTACAACCTGGCGATGTTTACAAGGTGGAATCTGTTTACGAAAATGACGCTCGTATACGTTCCGCTTTCCGTCACAAGACCCGGTGTTGCGTATCACAGGCATTTGACTGAAGTCATGGACTTTGTAAAGACAATCAAGGGTCCGAAAATATTTCTCAATCTCGGTGATGAGGATGCACATGATTTTGCAAAAGGTCTGACCTGTCCCAAATGTATCTGGATGAACCGGTATGACTCTTTTTCGCAGTATTTGAACAGTCTGCGGAGCAGTTATCGGTACCGTTATACCAAGTGTCTGAAAAAGTCTGGTCCGTTGACAATAGAGTATCTGACGGATAATGCGCAGTTTACCGATGAAATGTACGATTGCTATCTGCAGGTTTACAATAAATCGCGGATACGCGTTGAAAAGCTGCCGATTGCATTTTTCAGAGGGAAGTTTTTCAAAATCTTTGTGTTGAAAAACCAAGACAAGGTAGTTGGATTCGGGCAAATGCTGGAAAACGGTACAGAGCTGATTTTTGAATTTGTCGGCGTGGACTATCGTTACAACAATATCTATGATACTTACCACAGAATACTTCTTGAAATTGTCAGATACGGTATCGAGAAGGGATTTAAGACAATAGATTTCGGACAGACCGCGGACGAATCAAAACTGAAGCTCGGTGCAGAGTACACCATGCTGTATGCATATTTGCACCATTCCTGCAAGCTTGTGAACGCCGCAAACAAAAAGTTGGCAAAGCATATACAATATAAGCCAATATCAACCGATTACAGGGTTTTTAAGGAGGATATATGAAGATATTGCTTGTGCGTCCGAACACACCGAAACGGTCGATCAATCTGCAAAGCTTTATGATTTGCGAGCCGTTAGACCTTGAATATACCGCTTCAAGTCTTCAGGCAAACAATCACGAGGTAGACCTTATCGATATGATTCTCGAAAAAAAGCCGTTGGTGTACTTCCTCAAGCAGAAAAATTATGATATGGTCTGTATGACCGCATACATAACGACTGTCGGTGTATTGAAGGATTATGCGAAAATTGTGAAGGAATACAATAAAAATATAATCGTGTGCGCAGGCGGTGTGCATGCGGAAGTCGTTCCGTGCGACTTTGTTGATCCAAATATTGATTATATTTTGTGGGCAAACGGCGTGAAGACGCTTGTCCGGATTGCGAATTCTTTTCCGCATATTGACATTGACGCCATCCCCGGTATATATATTGAGAACAGGGAAAAACCGCAGATCGTAAACGGCGATTTGCCGTTTCCCGACAGAGCGATAACAAAAAAATACAGGGACAATTACAACTATATTTACCACAACAAATGCGCCACGATAAAAACCTCATTCGGTTGTCCGTATAAGTGCAAATTTTGTTTCTGTACGCAAATATGCGATTATTGCGTCCGGAATATCGACCAGGTTTTGGACGAATTGGAAATGATCGAAGAAAAAAACGTTTTTATTGTCGACGACGATTTTTTGGTCTCCCGCGAGCGGTTGCTGAAATTTGTTGAGGGACTTGAAAGGCGCGGAATCAACAAACATTATATAGCTTTTGGCAGAGCCGATTTTATCGCTGCAAACGAAGATATGATCGTTTTGCTGCACCGTCATGGTTTTGACGCGTTTTTTGTCGGGATTGAATCGTTCAAAAATTCCGAGCTTTCCGATTATACCAAAAAGACCAATGTAGAGATAAACGTCAAGGCGGTCAATATTCTTGAGCGTAACGGGTTGCAGTGCTACAGTGGGCTTATCGTCGGTGAGGATTGGGTCAAAGAGGACTTTGACACGCTCATCAATCATTTGAATGCCTTTGAGCACCCGCTTGTGAATGTTCAGCCCATTACGCCGATGCCGGGGACACCGCTTTATGACGAATATGGATACGAAATTACCGAAAAAAGAGAGAACTATGCATGCTGGGACATGGCACACGTCGTTTTTAAGCCATTGAAGATGAGCAAAAGGCTTTATTACTACCATATCGTAAGGACATACTTAAAAACCTCCGCAAACGCCAAACAACGAAAATTCATCAAATCATGTTACGGAAAAAAGGTGTATAGGCGCGTAAGAAGAGGTGCTGCAAAGATATTTTTTCAGTATCTGAGACTGATCATTTGTCCTGATTAGGAGTTTTGATATGAACAAGAAAATTTTATTTATCCAGCCGACCATTTACGACGAGGAAGGGAAGCTTCTGAAAAAGAGGAAACTGTACTTTGTCGGGCTTGCGCATCCGCTTTTGTCTGCGCTTCTGCCCGATGGATGGACGAGTGAGATTTGCCTTGAGGTCATCGAAGACATACCTTGGGACACTGACTGCGACGTAATCGGCATCGGCGGTGTCGGGCACGCCGCAAGGAGAGCGAAAGACATCGCGATAGAATTCAAAAAGCGCGGTAAAATCGTGTTTATGGGCGGACCGATGGTCAGTCTGATTCCCGAAGTTGCGATAGAATACTGCGACAGCGTTATGATAGGTGACTCGGAAGAAACAATTGCACAGCTTTGCCATGATATTGAGAACGGTGAACTCAAAAAGTTTTACGAAAAACCGCTGACCTCACTTTCATTTCCGCTCCCGAAGTACGAACTGGTGACTCAGAAGAAAATAGGGAATTTTCTGCCGGTACAGGCAGGACGGGGGTGCCCGAACACCTGTAAATTCTGTACGATAGCGAGCCTTTGCAAGGGCAGGTATATCCGCCGTGACATTGATGAAGTGATCAGGGATATCAAATACATTAAAAAGCTCGGGTTTAAGGAGTTTTTGCTTGTCGACGACAATATTGTTTCCGATCCTGCGTATATGCTTGAGCTTTGCAGACAGATTAAACCGCTTAAAATGCGGTGGATGAGCCAATGCGCCATCCAGATTGCGGATAACACTGCGCTTTTGAAGGCTGTTGCTGACAGTGGGTGTTATGTTTTGAGTTTCGGACTTGAGAGTATCGTTAAGGATGCAATGAAGGACATCAATAAAACGTGGGCGGATCCGGACGATTATATCCGTGTGATCAAAAAAGTCAATGACGCAGGCATAGAAGTCGCAAGCGAGATGATCATCGGTTTGGACACGGATACAAAGGAGTCCTTGGACGAGACGATTGCATTTATTAAAAGAAGCAACATCATTGCACCGAAATTTTATTGTTACACGCCGATACCCGGTACGCCGCTCAATAAGGAAATGAACAAAACGGGACGGATTGTCGACCAAAATATTTTGGAATACCGTCCATCCAAGTCGGTGCTGAATACACCGCACTTTACTGCCGATGAAGTTACCGAACAATACTGGCGGGTATATGAGGAACTGTACTCTGTTAAGAACATCCTGTCGAGAACGATTTGCAACAAGCGAATGGTAAAGCACCCGCTTAGAACTTTGTTTTTCTTAGGGGTGAATCTTGTTTATCGCGGCAACATAAAAAGAAGGGTTGCACCGAATATTTTTTAGTAGTGAGAGTGCTTTTGGCAAAGCAGGAAAAATGCAGAAGCAAAGGCAGTGAAAAAACAGCGCATACCGCGTTGTATCCTTCCATGGAAACCATGGAGGAAATGCGGTTTGCGCTGTTTTTTTCGTTTTATTGAGAATCAAACGCGATTCAGCATGTAGCGGGCGGCAGATATACCGTAATCCGATCCGATTTCACCGGGCTCCATTCCCTCAAATTCAACAGAAACGAATCCGGCGTAAGAAGCACCCTTCAGAATGCGCAGAATTTCCCATACGTCGAGATCGCCTTGCGCAAGGATGGATCCACGGAGCATGTAGGAACCCGAATTGGTAGAGAACCAATTGCCGGCATCACAGCGGAAAAGTCCGCCGACACCGGTCAGGCGTTCGGCTTTGCGTATGTAAAAATCCTTCAAATGGACCATTTTTGCAAGACCGACGCACTTCTTGACGGCAACTACGGGATCTTCGTCGACACAGACAAAATTACCTGTGTCAAGCAATAATCCGAAGTTCGGGCGATTGACTGCGTCAATCAACCGGATCATCCGGTCAGATCCGTTGAAGAAAAAGCCGTGATTTTCCACAAGCGTCGTGATGCCGAAACGTGCGGCGTAATCGGCAAGCTCCTGTGTGCACGCGACCGCCCATGGGAAGACTCTCTCAAAGGCAAGCGGTGTGTTCTGCTCCAGCGGGCGGCGGAAAGAGGAGATGTCGTGCCGCATCATAGGGATTCCAAGCTGATGGGCGACGTCAATGTGCCGTTTCAACCGTTCCACCTCGGCTGACCGTTCGGTTTCATCTTCGGAAAGCAGATTTGCAAGCACGGCATAATTGGAAAGGGGGAGGGAAAGGTGTGCCGAAAGTGTACGGATTTCCGCAATCAGGGGTGTGTTGAATTCTCCGGTTTTGTCATCATACAGCGTATAACCGAAGGGAACCAGTTCCATATGCTCGGCTCCGATCCCGGCGGCAAACCGCAATGCGTTCAAAATGCTTTTACGACCGCTTGTGATGTCGTCGTTCAGGCTGTAGCTTGTCAATCCGATTTTCATTTTTCTTCACCGGATAAAAATCAAAGTGTTTCCGTATAAACCGTTGCCTGCATTTCATCTCCGGCAAGCAGCGTTTCTGAAATGGCAGTCACTGCAGCGTGGGAGTGGCCGGAGTGGTCGTCACTCGCGCAGGAATCGCCTGCAACGGCAAAGATCACGGTCAGGACGCTTGCGCACATCAGAACGGCAAGGATAGCGGCGAGGACACGGGACGCTGTTTTTCTTGTGGATTCCTGATTCTTGTTTGTTTTCATTTTGTTTGTTCCTTCTCTTGAATGATTTTTGATAGATGGGATGTTAAGGCATCACCGCGCAATCCACGCAGCGCAAATTGCGCAGCGCAATTTGCGCAGCGCAATTTGCGCAGGCATACTTGCTTGCGTCTTTTCCGTCATACTTCACAAAAAATCCTTGTCAGTAGCTCTACTACAGCCTGCGAATTTTTGTATTGTCTGACGAAAAATCCGATTGCGCAATTGCACCATCGGAATTGCGCGGTAATGCCTTAATTCTCGGTGCGGGTATAGGTGGAAACGGTAGCAGGCAGTTTGGTGCGGCGCAATCCCTTCAGCTCATATCCGTCCAATTGGTCGGTGGCAAGTTGCAAAGACTGTCCCTTTTTCATCGCGACAACCTGATTACCGCCGGATGTACGGGTGGACATTTTGGGAATGAGTGAGGTTTTGATCACTGCCGCGCGGTCAGCGTTGTTGATAAGGAGCAATTCAAACGGCTCCTTTTCTTTTTCGTAAAATGCGGCAACAAACGGCGAGGCGGAAGAGTAGGCACCGGTCAGCTTGCGACGCACGCTCTTGGTCTGATAAGCAGACATCGGAATCCGCACGCCCTTGCCATTTGCAAACAGGAAAACCATATTTTCATCTTCCGGATAGCCGCTGAAAATCCGTACGTACACCGGCTTTTCTCCCTCGTTCATGCCCAGCTTTGCAGGCAGGAAGTCGCCGAGCACGGACGCTTTGACATTGTCAAAATCATCCAGTTTCATTCGGTAAAGTTGTGCCTGATCGGAAAAGATCAGCAACTCGTCTACGTTGTTGGCGTCGAACGAAGCAAGAATACGGTCGCCGTCCTTGAGCATCTGCGTGTCATTTCCCTGGAGAGAACGCATAGTGATTTTTTTGAAATAGCCTTCGGCTGTCAGAACAACGCGAACAGGGTAATTTTCCACGGTAGGTTCATCCGGCTCATCAGGGATTGTATCCAGATGCACAATCTGTGACTTGCGGGGAGCGCCGTATTTTTTCTTGATTTCGACCAGTTGAGCGGCAATGTAGTTGCGCAGTTTCAGCTCATCCGCAAGAATTCCCTCAATTTCAGCGATTTGTTTTTGCAGATCCTCAATTTCCGCAATGCGATTCAGAATATACTGACGGTTCAGATTGCGCAGTTTGATGTCCGCAATGTAGTTTGCCTGCACTTCATCAATGTCAAATCCCGCTTCCAGATTGGGAATGACATCCTCTTCTTTTTCGGTGCGGCGAATGATACGGATTGCCTTGTCAATATCCAGGAGAATCTTGCCAAGACCCATCAGAAGGTGCAGTTTATCATTCTTTTTTCCCAGGTCAAAATTCAGCTCCCGGCGCACACATGCAGTTCGGAAGATGATCCATTCCTGTAAAATTTCCAACACACCCATCTGACGCGGGACGGAATCAATCAAAATGTTGAAATTACATTTGAAGGTGTCTTCCAAGGGGGTCATTTTGAAGAGCTTGTTCATCAGCTTGTCCGGATCGACTCCGCGCCGGATGTCGATGGTCAGTTTGAATCCGTCCAGGTCAATTTCATCGCGGAAGTCAACGATTTCCTTGATTTTTCCTTCTTTGACCAGGTCTGCAATTTTCTTGATGATCAGCTCAATGGTGGTCGAATAAGGAATCTGCACGATGTCAATGCAGTTTGCATCTTTATCGTAGGTGTAACGCGACCGGATACGGAATCCGCCGGAGCCCGTTTCATAGATGTTGCGCATCTGCTCACGGTCATAAAGAATGATGCCGCCGCCCGGAAAATCGGGCGCTTTCATGATGTCCATCAGCTTGTCGGTGGTCAGGTTGGGGTGTTTCAGAAGCGCAATGGCGCCGTCACAGACCTCACCCAGATTGAAAGAACAGGTGTTGGACGCCATGCCGACTGCAATGCCTGTGTTCGGCATGACCAGAACGTTGGGGAAGGTGGTCGGAAGCAATACCGGCTCTTCCATGGTTCCGTCGTAGTTATCTACCATGTCTACAGCGTCTTTGTCAATGCTGGAGAACAGCTCTGTACAAATGGGCGCCAGTTTACACTCCGTGTAACGGGATGCGGCATATTTCATATCGGAGGAATAGTGCTTGCCGAAGCTTCCTTTTGACTCTACCAGCGGATGCAGCAGTGCTTCGTGCCCGCGCGTCAGACGTACCATTGTCTCATAAATCGCGGCGTCTCCGTGCGGATTGAGTTTCATGGTGGCACCTACGATGTTAGCACTTTTCGTCAGTCCGCCGCTCAGAAGTCCCATTTTGTACATGGTATACAGCAGTTTCCGGTGTGCCGGTTTGAGTCCGTCGATTTCGGGAATGGCACGGGATACGATCACGCTCATGACATAGGGCATGTAGTTTTTTTCAATTGTATCGGTAATCAGTTGCGGTTGAATGGGGGCATAGACAATCTCTTCTTCCGCAATTGCTTCTTTTTTCTTCTTTGCCATTGTATCCCTCGCTTTATTTCGGTTCGGATTTCGCCGGGGAATGTGCCGACACATTCAGAACGGTGTGTGCGGCGGCACGAATCAGGCGATTGTAAAGTGCAAGTCCCATGCCGTCTTTTGTGGGCATATGGGCAAAAATTCTGGTGACAGGCAGTGTGTCCGCCTCGCGCAGACAGGCAAACAGCCGATGTGCCTGCATTGCCAGATCGTCCCGTCTGCCAACCGGCAACAGATATTGATTCCGGAGGAGCGGAATTTCTTCATCATAGCAGAGAATCGCGCAACCGCCGCTCTCCTGTTCCCGCGAAAAGTATGCAAGGACGTCCGCATCCTCTCCGGTGAGCAGCGTCAGCGGAGCCGTCGGTGCGTAATGCTTGTACTTCATGCCGGGAGACAGCGGGTGTTCTCCCGCGGCAAGTGCCTCGGAAACCGCCGGCGCAATATCGACGCGCGGGCAGACCAACAACAGGGCATCACGGGTAACGGCACCGGGGCGCAACAGAGTCAGATACTCTTCACCCTCGTTGTCACGATCCAGTTTTACGATGGTGGATTCCAATCCGATTTCGCATGCTCCGCCGTCAATGATCATGTCAACCCGCCCCTTTAGGTCATGCAGAACATGCTCTGCACAGGTGGGGGACGGTTTTCCGGAAAGATTGGCGGAAGGAGCGGCAATTGCCGTCCGGCTCTGCCGAATCAGGGCATGGGCAATCGGATGGGAAGGGCAACGCACCGCCACCGTTTCCAATCCGCCGGTCGTGGACAAAGGGATACTTTCCAGTCGCGGCATGATCACGGTCAGTGGTCCCGGCATAAATGCGCGTGCGAGACGGTAGTAAAGACGGTCAGTGCGTGCGTATTTTTCGGCATCCTCCGGAAAGGCGACATGGATAATCAACGGGTTGTCACTCGGACGACCTTTTGCCTGGTAAATTTTGCGGGATGCGGCTGCGTTGGTCGCGTCTCCGCCCAGGCCGTATACCGTTTCGGTCGGAAAAACCACCAGCCCGCCTTCCCGAATCAATGCACCTGCGTGTTCCAGCCGATCGTCATCGGGAGATGTCACTGTCAGTACTTCAGTTTCCATAATTCTTCATATGTCCTCTTCGCTTTGCGCTTTCAGTTTTTCCGCGGTTTCGGATGCAATCAGTGCCTCGATGAGCGGATTCATGTCACCGTTCATAAAAGCGTCGAGATTGTAAAGGGAAAACCCGATACGGTGATCCGTGACGCGGGATTGCGGGTAGTTGTAGGTGCGGATTTTTTCGCTCCGGTCCCCGCTGCCTACCTGCGCGCGGCGTGTGGAGGCGATTGCTTCATTTTGTTCGCGATTTTTCTGGTCGTAAAGTCTGGTGCGCAGAACCGCCAGTGCATGTTCCTTATTCTGCGTTTGGGAACGTTCGCTGTCGCATTCCACGACCATGCCGGATGGTTTGTGTGTGAGGCGGACGGCGGATTCGGTTTTGTTGATGTGCTGCCCGCCGGCGCCGCTCGATTTGCAGCTCTCAAATATGATGTCGCTGTCCTTGATCTGGATATCGATTTCCTCCGCCTCCGGCAGTACCGCTACAGTGGCGGTGGAGGTCTGGATCCGACCCTGAGATTCGGTCAGGGGAACCCGCTGTACCCGGTGAACCCCCGATTCAAACTTGAAATGCTGCCAGGCGCCTTCGCCTTCGACAATAAAGGAAATCTCACGGAATCCGCCCAAATCGGTTTCATTGGTATTTGTCAGCGTCAGACGGTAGCCCTGCGCGGCGGCATACATGCTGTACATTCTGTAAAGATCTGCGGCAAACAGCGCCGCTTCTTCACCCCCTGCGCAAGCGCGGATCTCTACGACAACATTGCGGTCGTCATTCGGATCACGGGGAATCAGGAGTATTTTGAGCTTTTCCTCTACCGCGGCAAGTGCCGGTTTGCAGGCTGCCAGTTCCTCCGCGGCGAGCTGCCGAAGCTCCGTATCGCCGCTGTGCAGCAATTCCTGCGCATCCGCAAGGGCGGTCGAAAGGCGGCAGTATTCGCGGTAGGTTTCAACAATCGGGGTCAGATTTTTGTATTCCTTCATCAGCCGGGCATACCCCGCCGCATCGGCAAGCAGGGCAGGATCGCTCATGCGTGCCTCCATGGCGCGGTATTTGTCCTCGGTTGCTGCAAGCTTGTCAAACATCAGGCACGGTTGAAGGCAAGAAATGCCTTGTGTGCAGTGTAGAGGTCGGTCTTGGAGATGATTTCAAAGGGCGAATGCATTGCGATGACGGGGACTCCGAGGTCCACGGTTTCAATGTTGTGTTTGGAAATGTATTTTGCAACCGTTCCGCCGCCGCCGACATCGTTCTTGCCCATATCGCCGACCTGCCATACCACACCGGCTTCTGCCATAATGCGGCGAACCCATCCGACGTACTCTGCGGGAGCGTCATTGGTGCTGACCTTTCCGCCGTGCCCGGTATATTTGGACATGGCGACGCCGCAGTTGATGTACGAAACATTGCGCTTGTCGAAAACATCCGCAAAGTTGGGGTCGAAGCATGCGGTCACATCGGCGGACAGGCACTTGGAGTTTGCCTTTACCGCGCCGGCATTGCCGCCCAGAGCAGTAGTGATTTCACCGATCAGATCCAGCATCAGTTCGCACTGCATACCGGTTGCACCCTCACTGCCGATTTCTTCCTTGTCTGCAAGGATGACCATCGTGGTATGCGCACTGTCATCGCTTTCAAACAGTGCAGTCAGGGCAGGGTATGCGCAGACCTTGTCATCGTGACCGTATCCGCCGATCAATGAACGATCAAGTCCCACCTCGCGCGCTTTATATGCGGGGACGGCAAACAGATCTGCGGAGATAAAGTCTTCCTCTGTGATTCCGTACTTTTCGTTGAGCAGCTTGAGCATGTATATCTTGATCGGATTTTCTTTTTCATCCTTCAAGGGACGGGAACCGATCAGAATATTCAGGTTTTCTGCGGGAATGGCGGTACCCAGGGGCTGCGCATTCTGTGCCTGTCCGAGATGCGGGAGCAGGTCATTGATATAGAGCACAGGGTCAGAATCATCTTCTCCGATGACAACCGGTACGGTCGTGCCGTCCGCACGTACCACAACACCGTGGAGTGCAAGGGGAACCGTGACCCATTGATATTTGCGGATGCCACCGTAATAGCGGGTTTTGAAGAATGCGAAACCGCCGTCCTCGTACAGGGGATTCTGCTTCAGATCCAGACGCGGGGAATCGATATGCGCCGCGGTGATACGGATTCCATTATTGATCGGTTCGCTGCCGATGCGCCACAGATAGAGGTTTCTGCCGCGGTTGTTGTAATAGAATTTATCACCTGCCTGCATGGAATCACCGAAGTGATAGGGGCGGTAGCCGTTCTTTTCTGCCAGTGCAACCGAGCTGCCGACAGCGTCGCGTTCTGTTTTGGAGGCGTCCAGGTATGCCATATATGCCGGTGCATAGGCATATGCCGCTTCAATCTCCTCTTCGGTTGCGGTTTCGTAGAAGGATTTTTTTGTGAAACACAACGCGTCTTTCAGTGTTTTTTCTTCACTCATGATCATTTCTCCTTTGTTTTGAATAATGTAAACGTTGCTAGGTTTTTATTTTGAATAATATAAACGTTGGTAGGTTTTTCGCGCGGCTGAAAACTTTTTGACATACGATGCGGTCTCCTTGTACGGAATCCGGTTGAGAAAACCGTACTGATCGGTATAGGAAGGATCCTTGAGCCATTCGTCAACCGTTCCCGATCCCGCGTTATAGGCGGCAGCCGCAGTTTCCCAGTCGCCGTACCGTGTGTACAGGCGGGAGAGCAGGTAAGTACCGTAGCGGATATTGGTTTCCGGATCGTAGAGCACCGCTTCGGAAAGGTGTTCGCCGAGCATATCGTTGGTCAGCCAAAGAAAGGTCTCCGGCATCAGCTGCATCAGTCCGACCGCGCCTGCACGCGAAACAGCCGCACTGTCAAAATGACTTTCCGTGCGGATGACCGCATAGATCACATCTTCCGGCACGTTGTATGCTTCTGCATAAACGACCACATATTCCGCATATTTGCGCGGATGAGTCTGCCGTTCTATGGCGGTGCATATGCAGTCAAACAGGAACCCGCCCAGAACCGCAATTGCCAGAATCAGCGCCAGAGCTGCCGGTACGGGCAGACGTTTTGCATTCCGTCTCACTGCCCGATGACCGCGGTTTCGCGCAGGATTCTCTGCACCTGCGGCAACAGATCACTGACCAGTCCGTTATTGTAGATGACATAGTCCGCACGGGCGATATAAAAATCATCCGGTTTCTGTGCCTCAATCCGGTGCACAGCCGCTTCCTGGGTGAGGTCGTCTCTTTCCATGATGCGCGAGACGCGCAGTGATTTGTCTGCCAGAACGGCAATGGTTGCCTGACAACCGCAAGCCTGTACAGCACCCGATTCAAACAAAAGCGGAGCATCCACAATGGCGCCCGGACAATTGCCGGCGCGGTAGAGGTCCAATGCCTCCTTGGTACGTGCAAGTATGTATTTGTGTGTAATGGCATTCAGATCCGCAAGCGCATTGTCATCCGAAAAGACGACAGCGGCAAGGGCCTGACGGTTGAGAGAGCCGTCCGGCGACAACACCCCGGTTCCGAACCGTGCCGTCAACTCGTCCAGACATGCGGACGGAGGAATGAGCAGGCGGTGGTAAACCGCGTCGGTATCCACGCTGTAAACTTTATATTTTGCGAACAATTCCGCAATCGTGCCTTTTCCGGCACCACTCGGACCGGTTAAACCGAAAATAAACATAAGCATTCTCCTGTAATGATATTTTATGCAAGGGAAACGGTTCGCCCTTCACGCATGCTGGTTGCCGCGGCGTCAATCAGCTTCTGCACATAAGCGCCGTCTGCAAACGAGGGGGTGAAGGGAGTTCCGCAGGCAACTGCGGAAAGATAAGCATACATACTGCCGATGTGTCCGCGCAACCAGCCGTCCGGCGCTTTCGGGGACGGAAATATACCGCCCGGCGCAGGATAACGACCGACGCATTCGATTCTTGTGAACCCGGCATTGCCGCCGATCGGTGCATGTAAAGCGTTTTTGTTATAAAAGTAAAGCCAGGAAGGTTCCATCAGGTCAAATTTCAAAGCGCCCTCTGTTCCGTACAGGGCAAAGGTCAACCCGTCGTTTTCTCCGATGCACAGCTTGCTTGCGCAAAGCATACCCGTTGCACCGTTTTGCATGGTCAGCGTCATATAAACCGATTCGTCCGCGTCCGTATGAAACACGGTGCCGTCCGGATTCTCATGCGTGGGGATTCCGATTTGCCCGACCGCGAAGAGTGAGGAAATGGATCCGCAAAGACACGTGCAGAGATCGAGGATATGCGGTCCGAGATCCATCAGAGTTCCGCCGGCAGCAGCGGCGGTCTGCTTCCAACCGACTTTTCTTGTCGGATCCAGGCAGCTGTTGTGCAGATAATCAAAGCGGAAGGACAGCAGACGACCGAGCGTACCTTCGCACACCAATTGCTGCGCACGCAACACGGGGGCAAGAAAACGGTTGTTGAAGACCGTTCCGCAAATCAGACCGCGTTCTTTTGCAACTGCGGCAAGCTCCTGCGCCTGTGCGGCAGTGGCACACAGCGGTTTTTCGCACAGAACATGTTTTCCCGCATGCATGGCGCGCAGTGCGGTTTCATAGTGAAACGGATTCGGCGTACAGATATCGATGATGTCAACGGACGGATCCGCGATCAGTTCATCCTCGTGTTCTGCCGCAACGGGGATTCCGTAGGTGTCGCAAAACGTCCGGGTCCGCTCCGGATGTGCCGTGCACAGACCGTGGACGGTTGCTTTGAAGGGGAGGGGACTGTAGTAGTAAGGAAGAGCGGAAACGGCAAAGGCATGTGTTTTTCCCATTGCGCCGAAACCGCACAGTCCGATACGGAGTTCTTTTTTCATAAACAGCCACCTTTCCGTGTGCGCACACACATTCAACCTATATTATACCGCAACCTGTTTCTTTTTGCAAGGGGCAAAGAAGAAAAAGAGCAATTTGCACAGAGAAATAATTGAAAAAGCCCTTGACAAACGACAGGGAAGCAGGTATAATATACAGTGTCGTTGTGCGCAATATGCTGTTTGGGATGGGGGGATGAAGATGATTCTGGATATGGCACCCATGTTGCGGGGTGAAATCAAGTGTCTGGACTTTGATTATTCTCTGACGCCCGAGACGCTGGACGGCGTGACATTTCTCTCGGATGCCCATGTCATGGGACAGATTACCAACAACGGATATATGGAAATGCACCTGGTTGCAGAGGTTCCGTACCGCACGGAGTGTGCACGTTGTCTGGCGCCTGTCGAGGGGATGTACCGTGTGGAGTTGGAACGCCTGGTTGCCGCTCCCGGTACGCTGAGTCAGGAACAGATTGACGACAACGTGGACAAGTATGTGCTGATTGAAGGCACTTCGTTGGATCCGGACGGGGAAGTTCGGGATGAGATGATCATGGATTTTCCGACCAAAGTGCTTTGCTCGGAAGATTGTCCGGGGCTGTGCCCGCGGTGCGGAAAGCCGCGTCGTGAGGGAAAATGCAATTGTCCCGAAAAAGAACGCGACCCTCGTTGGGATGTCCTTGCCCATTATTTTGACGGCAAGGACAGTTGACGGTTGGATGTGAGCCTTTACGGCTGGCATATAAATCAATAATATTATCATCGGTGTACGGTACATACGCCTGTACGCCAAAGAGGAGGTGTAGGTATGGCAGTACCGAAGAGAAAGGTTTCAAAAGCACGCAGAGATAAGAGAAGATCCAATAACAACAATCTCACTGCGCCCGGTCTGGTAAAATGCTCGAACCCCGATTGCAACAATCTGGTTCGTGCACACCGTGTCTGCAAGGTTTGCGGCTTCTATGACGGTAAGAAGGTTCTCGAAATCAAGGAGAAAGCCTGATTACTGCCTTTTTACGGAACAAAAGAAGGGTTCAGTATACCTTTGCGGTGTGTGAATCCTTCTTTTGCTTATTATGTGAACATTGTGCGCAGACCATGTGACGGAAACGTAAACGACGGTGAAAACGGGAGGAGGAGCGGTTTTGTTCGGCTATATTCGTGCCATGACACCGCAGTTGCGGGTGATTGAAAATGAATACTACCGTGCCGCATATTGTGGGCTCTGCCGTGCAATGGGGGCATGCACCGGTCAATGCTCCCGTTTTGCACTGAGCTATGATATGACCTTTTTTGCCCTGTTGCGTATCGCTTTGCGGGGCGAGTCCCCCTCGTTCGGACAAAAGGGGTGTATCGCACATCCTTTTCGCAGACGGAACTATATGAAGCGGAATGCTGATCTGGACCTCTGTGCCGCGGTCAGTGCACTGTTGACCTATTATAAATGTGTGGATGACCGCACGGACGAGCGTGGAAGCCGACGGCTGAAAGCGGTCCTTGCCATGCCGTTTGCAAAGCGGATGCGCCGGAAGGCAAAGCGATTGGTCGCTGAGGCGGATACAATCATAGCCGACGGGATGGAAGCGCTGGCACAGCTGGAAAAAGAATGCGTGCCTTCCGTTGACCGACCCGCAGGCGTATTCGGCGACATGATGGGCAAACTGTTTTCCATAGGACTGGACCGTGACCGTGCCAGAATCGCGTATTGCATGGGGCTGCACTATGGGCGATGGCTGTATATTTTGGATGCGGCGGATGATCTGCAGGAGGATATCCGGCGGGATCGCTATAATCCGTACAGGTACCTTGTACCCGGAGGCGTTTTATTGCCGACCAGTACCGTGGACGTGCTGATCGGAGAGCTTGCAGCCGCAGAGCCGGCATTGGATCTGATCGGATGGCAGGGGCAGGATGTGCTGCACGAGCTGATTCTGAACATTGTTTACCTGGGATTGCCGGCACAGGCGCGGTATGTGCTGTACGATGAAGAACCGGACAGCGATTATTTCGGCGCGGTGAATCACCGCAAACAGAGAAAACGAAAAAAAGAACAAAAAGAACGCAGGCGTGCGGCGCGTAAAGAGCAGAAGACCGAAAAGAGCCGAACAGGGGAAAGAGAGGATGCACAATGAGAGATCCGTATGAGGTGTTGGGTGTATCTCCGAATGCGAGTGATGAGGAGATCAAAAAGGCATACAGGGATCTGGCGCGGAAATATCATCCGGATAAGTACAAGGATTCCGACCTTGCCGATATTGCCGGTGAGAAGATGAAGGAAGTCAATGCCGCTTATGACCAGATCAAGGAGATGCGTGCAAACGGCTGGCAGGGCACTTCTTCCTCCTCTTATACGGGTTATACAGGCGGCGGTTACAGCGGCAATACCGGAAACAGCGGAGCCTCTTCTGATTACGGTGAAAACGCGGAGGCGTACAGACAGGTGCGTTCTTTTCTGAGCAACCACCGTCCGGCGGATGCCATGACCATTCTGAATCAGATTCATCCGGGGGACAGAGGGGCTGAGTGGAACTATCTGACGGGAATTGCCTGTATGCAGATGGGAAATTATGCGGATGCGGCAAGTTATATTGACAATGCGTGTGCGATGAATCCCAACAACCCCGAATACCGTGATGCACAGAACCGGATTCACAATATGTATTCCGGCTACGGAAGCGGTTACCGGACTTCCAAATCCTCCGGTTCGGAGGCAAATACGATTTGCAATACCTGTGCGGCGCTTTTGTGTCTGGACAGTTGCTGCGAGTGCATGGGCGGCGACCTGATCCGCTGTTGCTGAGATGGCAGGGCAGAGTATGAAGCGTGCCAAACGGCTGGCACTGTGTTCGCTGTTTTGCGCGCTGAGCGTGGTGATTCTCTACCTTGGTTCGCTGATCGGCGTATTGGATCTGAGTGCATGCGCACTGACCTGCTTTTTGGGTGTGATATTGGTTATTGAGTACGGCGGGTTCTGGCCGTGGTTGGTTTACATTGCGACGGGGATATTGGCGCTTTTGCTTTTGCCTGATAAGAGCTGTGCGCTGTTGTATGTAACACTGGCGGGCGCCTATCCGATGGTCAAACAGATGCTTGAGAAAACGCATCTGCCGGGTGCGCTTGTGTGGGTGCTCAAATTGTTGATTTTCAATGTGGCGCTTGCGGTTGTGGAGTTGGTTTCCTTCTTTGTTTTGAATATCGAGGTTGAAGGAATCTGGCTGGAGGTTGCGCTTTTTGTGATGGGCAATGTCGCTTTTGTTTTGTTGGACATTGTGCTGACGCGTTTTATTGTTATTTACTACCGCCGTCTGCGCCCACGCCTGCGCTTCTTCAAATAAGAAAGAATACAAAAAAGTCCCTGCATACGCCGGTCGAACGGTGATGCAGGGATTTTCGTTTGATACGGGATTTTTGCCAAGGAGTCCGGTGCGGTGAAAGACGCAATCCGTGTTTTCTTAATCGCTCTGTCCGAAGAGGCGGTCGAGTCCGATCTGTGCTTTTCTGACGTTTTTGGCAAGGTAGGAAGAAAAGTTGCCGTTCTTTTTTTCACAGATGGTGGGGATCATATAGACGAGGCGGTCCATTTCATCCGAGGATGTGGCGGTAATCAGTCCGACATCTGTCACCACGGAATTCCAGATGATTTCCAGCATTTCCTGATCGTCCTCGGTGTTGGCAACCTTGTTTCCTAAGAGCCGATCAAAGAATGCGGTTTTGACGGGAGCTGCCTCGTATGCCAATAACTCCAGCGTTTCACCGACCATGTCTGCACTTGTGACCGTGTTGGGAACGCAAAGGACGCCGTTCCAGTTGAGAGAACGGTAAGCGGGTTGTTGCACGGTATACAGCGGATAGGGAAGGACGCCGAATTGCAGATCGTAGTTCTTGAGTTCGATAAGTCCTGCCGTATTGATCAGTTGGAACAGAGAGGTCTGGTCCTTGAATGCCATGACGGTTCCGCTTGCCGGTGAGGATTTCCAAAACCATGTGCCGTCGGCGTTGTACCAGTTGCGGATTTTTTCAACCAATTCCGACAGCCGGTCGCTGTTTTCGCTGTAGGCGACCCGGAAGTTGTCGTCCGTGTCCCGATCGACAATCCGGAAGTCACTGGAGGTCAGAAAACTGATCAGGTAGACCCATCCCCAGCCCGACATGCCGTATATATCCTGAATATCCCGTTGACCATCGCCATTGAGATCTTTGTGCACATCCTGTGTGCGTGCGATCAGTTCATCCAGCGTCCATTCATGATTTTTGACCTGTTCATAGGGAAGGCTTTGCCCGTTGTTGCTCAAAAGACGTTTGTTGAACACAATGCAATGGGTTTCCGCCAGGCAGAAGTCACTGTAACCGATCAGATATTTACCATCAATGGTGACCTCGTCCATCAGTGGTTTATTCCAATAGCTTTGCTCCAGATCGACCGCCGGAAGATCGGTAAAGTCTACAACCAGATTATTGGTGACAAGTTCCGGAATGCCGCGGTATACATGCGTCAGCGCCAGTTGCAGATTATCGGTTCCGGTGCTGACATTGGTCTGAATGGTTTTGGTATAACCTTCCCAGTCACCCGCATCGCGCATCACCAAAGTCACTCCGAGGTGCTCCTTGATTTTTTGCGCACGCTCATAGGTCGCGTCGGTGATGCCGTCATTCAATGCTTTTTCAGGAATGAAAAAATCGTCATCCAGACCGCTGCCGATCTTTGCAAAGGCAAATTCGCGATTGTAGTTTTTGATGTCAATATCCGGCGCATGGTCCCCGGTGGTTTCTTCCGCGATATCGGATCCGGTTTGCGCGGTTGCTCCGGCTGATTGGGAGGGGTTGTCGGGCGTTTCTGTGGCGCAGCCCAACGGGAAGGAAAGCAAAAGGCAGATTGCCAGGATCAGAGCAAACAGTTGTTTGGTCATAAGCTTCTCCTTTTTCATTTTCCGACAGAAAGGTAGGCATAGTATCCACCGTTGATCTGTGAGGTACGCAAAAGTGTTGCATTGGTGTGGATTTCCCGTGATTCAAAAGGACCGACACGCACCCATTCCGGCAGAACCGTGCCGTCATAGGTCAGGCTGTATGCGGTTTTTGCATCTTCTGCAAACCATGTCCCATTTTTATCCCTTGCATAACGGAACGAAATGTGATTGACCGTTCTGCCGACAGTGACCGGGAACTTTTCTGCCTCTATTGCCGTCATAGTGAGCGGCAGACGGGGAATCAGGCGAAAACGGGTACCGTCCAGATCGTCAATGCCGGTCATCAGACGTGCCAACTTGACGATTTCCGCCTGCTGAACGGCGTTCCCGAGGTCGCTGTTCCGGTACCAGAATCGTCCGGAGCCATGACAGATTACGCCTTCGGGGACAATGTAGGGGTGGTCTGTGTGGTGATAACAAAGGTTGGCGGAGGCATTCACGCAATCGGTGTATGCCTCTGTCCGATCCAAAAGAAGAGTGGTGCTGGTCAGGTATCCTTGCCCATAGCCCATCTGCCTGCCGGAATAGGGATTGTAGTAAAGCTCTTTTTCGGCAAGGAACGTGCGGTTCATGCGTTCAAACAGTGCGGGAAGATTGAATGCGGCGTCCAATGTCTCGCAGTCGGAAGAGAACAGAAGTGCGGCAAACCGCTTGTATTCGTACGTCCAGCAATCGTCTGTCGTATCCGTCCATACTTCACCGTATGCCGGGTGATGCATGAGAAAACGCTTTTCCAACCCCGCATAAATGCGGTCGGCAAGGCGCCGGAGGTTGTTTGCGTATGCACCATCTCCCAAAAGATCAAACAGCTTTGCATATTGCCGCAGTGCATACAGTGAAATCATATTGCCGTACAGATCGTATCCGCCATAGGTCTGGGAACTGGTTTCGGAATGCGAAAACAGGATTTCCTCGAAATTGGATTCCACAGGGTGCGCTTCCTGCCACAGATAATAATCTGCCGCGGCGCGCAGATGTCTTTCATTCTCACGCAGCCACCCAAGATCCACGCCGCCCTTGCGGTAGAGGTTATATATTGCCATCATGATGGAGGCATGCCCGTCGTTCTCATTTCCTTCGTTGAACAGCTCGCTCTCGTCCTTGGCAATCAGATTGGCAATCCGTTTCCAGTGCGGGATCTTAAAACGAATGCTGGGATAGTACAGCATTTCGTGCAACCGGTCGATTGCCATGCGGACGCGGTCAAAATAGCCCAAGTCAGCCAGCTCAATCAGCAGGCGTCCGATATCGCGTGTCCAGATTTGCGATGAATAGCTTTCGTTTTGATTGAAGGAACCAAAGCCGATGTAGCAGCCGAAGTTCGGTGCGTTTTCGGAGGAGGTATGCGTCATGCCGTCATTCGTGACTTTGCGGTATGCCATATCCATGACATTGACGCGGTAGACGTTTGTAAACAGGTCCAGACCGTCGTTGTTGTAAAAGCGCAGAGCCGGTGCGTCAAAGCCGGAAACCGGAACTTCTTCTACGCTTTGGGGAATCTGGTCGCGGTATTGGTATAACCGGCGGCTCAGGCGCTCAATCGGTGCGTACCAATCCTTGCGCAAAAAGAAGAAACGGTCAACCGTGGGAAGTCCGGTGTTATCCGGTTCTCCTGTGTACAGACCCGTGATACCGGATATAACAAAATCCGCACGTTTTCCTTCCTCCTTAAACCATTCAATCAGTTTGATCCGCTTGTCCGCACGTGGCGCGTAGGCAAAGACCCATTTGGTCATTTTTTCGGCATCGGGTGATGCGTTTTCCGTCATAACCAGTGCGTCATTCAGCAGTTTTTTTGCGTTCGGATCGGAGCGGAAGGGTTCGTCGTAAGGGGCAGCAAAGCAGCCAAACAGGTTTTCGTTCGGCTTTTGCCCGAAATAGAGGTTGTAATTGAAGGCATTGACCCCGAAAATGACCGAGATCAGCTCCTCTGTCCGGTCTTCAAAAAGGATGCGGATACGCCCGACGCGGTCGCCGAAAAACAGACGAATGGAGGCGTCGTATTGTACTTCGGTCTGTGCCCACCATTCGCTGCACTGCCAACTGTCGGTGGACATTCCGAGAAACCAAAGACGTGAGAAACAACCCTGTTTTCCGCCTGCTTCTCCCGCATCAAAGACAACATTGTGGGTGTCAATCGGGGCGACTTTTCCGTCTCTGTGGCTGACGCGGAAGGGAACATTGCAGACGGTAAGCGGTATTTCACGGTTTTTTTGATCAAAACAATAATACATTCTTTTTTCCTTTCTGCTTTTTGCTGCTTTTTAACCGACAGGAACAAAGAAGAGTGCGTCCAGGAAGATTTCCCATCTGCCGGAATTTGTTGCAGGGGCTTCTATGCGCAGGGTGTGCTTACCGGCAGTCAGCGTGACGGTGCCGAGTTCCGCGCTGTCCGCCGTCATACCGCCGCCGTTGTTCATATCAATGTCAGAACCGATCTGCTTTCCGTCGATGAAGAGACGGATCACCGGACTGGTGCCGTTTTTCATGTAGGAGAAACGGATTGCGTATGTTCCGCTGCCTGGCACGGTGAAGTCGGTTTCAAGAGAAGAGAGGACGGAGGCATCCTCGTCTACATGCATGCTGGCATAAATGACATTGCCGCCGATTGCACTGTCTGTAATCCCTGGGGCAGAGAAGCTTTCAGGGGTGACCCAGGCGTTTCCTTCCTTGCGGTACATGCCGCCATTGCCGTTGGGGCTGAAATCGAAAACAAAGGAGGTTGGCTCGGGTGCTTCGGTGCTTTGAACCGTGATTTCCGTAATCGGACTTTCCCCGAAGAGGTTTCGGGTTTGTATGTAAAGGGTTTTATTTCCGAGCAGGGATTCGTAGCTGATACCGCTTGTGATATGTAGCATGGTCCATTCCGCACCGCTCAGATCCGTGTTTTTAGAGATGCGATACTCCAGCGGGTCAGAAGAGAGGTCAATGCTCAGCACGGCATCCTGATCATGCAGGACACGGACTGTTTCCGGTGCTTTGCCGCTCAGATTGCGCATTTGACGGACCTCTTTGGCAACGGCGTTAAACATGGTAAAACCCAATTCGACGGACGGCTCATAGTGTGTGCTGTGCCAGAGCCCCATGCCTTCCTGCGACTCCGACATCCAGACGACCGGATAGTTGAAACGGTTGATGACGACATAGTCGGGCTGGTATTGATAAACGCCGGCAAGGGTGCGTTCCAGAGGAGTCTTCCCGCCGATGCGGTGGTTCATTGCATCCCACAGGCTGCCGTCGGTTTCCCAACCGCGCCAGACTGCAACTGCTGCTGCCATCATTTCCGCCTTTCCGCCTTTGTAGGCGGTGTAAATCGGCAGATAGCTGCCTTCTTCTTTGCCGCGCTCGTTTTCCGCAAAGATCCACATTTTGCGGTCTGCGTCGATGGCGTATCCGCCTTTTTTGTCATCCTTTGCGTAATTCAGTAAGAAACCGTTGGTGAAGCGCCATTCAAAGTAGGTGCCCAGATCAATGGCAGAGGTGACCTCTGCGCCCCGGTTCATCAGTTCCCAATCGATAAATACTCCCAGAAACGGTTTGTCGCTTCCGCGCAGATGGTAAGTCTGTCCCGGATATTTTTCGTAAATTGCCCGGTATTCACCGAGAAGCATCAGGAAGTCTTCTGTATTTTCCCCGGACAGGCGCAGATTTGCGTAGATTTTGGGTACATCGGAAATGCCTTCGTCACACATTTTTTTAGCTTCACGCAGGAGTACCTCAAAGTTGTTCATGCATCCCCGGCAGTATTTGCGCATGTCGTTGCTTTCGCATCTTTCAAGGGGAATGACATTGGTCAGGTCCACCGCAATGGCAGTAAAGCCGGCGGCACGCAGCCAGTACAGGTGTTGACGGGCGACGGCGGGATCTGCCTGATCATAAGTGCCGAGCAGAGGCGTTGCGGATCGGAAGTGACCGTCCTTGGTTGCAATATTGGGAGATTCGGTGTAAAGCAGGAACCAACCGTTGTCCGGTCGGGTATTGCAGCTGCTCCCATTGTCGATGTCGTAGTAAGCAATGACATCGGGATTCCACAGTTTGCTTTCTTCGGTTGTTTCTTCCGTGCTTGTTTCGGCAAATCCTCCTGTGGTTGTTTCATCTGCCGTTTCTTTGTCCGGTGTTGTGGTTGGTTCATCGGAATCGGCTTGGGGATCACTTTCCTGCGCAGTGGTTTGCCGACTTTCGGCGGTTGTGTCCGTGTCATCCTTTTTGTTTCCCGTGCAGGCGATCATCAAAAGTGCCGCCAGTACGAGCAGAACGGTTGCGACGATGGATCGTTTCATGTTGATTTTCCTTTCTTTTTACAGGGTTGTATTTTTGGTGTCCTGCAATTCCCATGCCACTATTGTACTGTTTTCGCGGCACGGTGTGTTGTAAAAAGACGATGATTTTATGGACAATCCGGACATCTTGAAAAAGAAAATCTTTATTTTGCTTGACAGGCAGGATGGGGTTGTGTATAATAACCATGGAGCAGCGGATGGATGGGAGGTGGCGCGTTATGGCAAAAGTAAAATATGTGGGAAAAGTACATGAGCCGATTCAGTCCTGTAAAAAGCATGCACATGAATATTGGGAAGTGGTCCGCTACACGCGGGGAAGAGGATATGTGGAAATGGGAGAAGGGCGCGTGCCGTTTGAAGAGGGGGATATTTTGGTCATCCCGCCGCATACGGTGCATTCCGACCATTCGGAAAACGGGTTTCAAAACTACCACTACGAATTTGAAGACAACGCATTTCCGTTCCATACCTGGTTGCGCCTGTACGACAATGAAAATCATGATTTTCTGGACATTACGGAGAAGCTGTACCGGGAATATCAGCTGCACAGGAATCATTACAAGGAAGTTGTAGAGCACCTTTACAATATTCTTTTTTATTATCTGGTTTCTTTTGCGGACGAACGGAAAAATCCGCCCTATGTGGAGTTTGCCGTCAATGAAATTGTCAGCAATTTTTCAAATCCGTTCTACGATTTTTCCGCAACGCAGGAAAGAATACCGATGAATGCGGATTATTTTCGCAAGCTGTTTTCTGCATCTGTCGGCATGTCCCCGACGCGTTATCTGAATTCAATGCGCATTGATTACGCAAAGCGGCTTTTGCATTTGCGCTCCCGCTCTCATTTGACTGTACAGGAGATTGCATGGATGTCCGGATTCCGGGATCACCTGTATTTTTCACGTGTGTTCAGGAAGAGCACAGGAATGTCCCCGAAGGAATGGACCTGAAAAAACGAAAAAGGCAATGGCTTCCTTTTTTGGGGGAAAACCATTGCCTTTGATTGTTATTCCTGCATATGCTTCTCGTCTTTTGGTTTTAAGGAGGCGAGCGCCTCATAAATGCTTTTGATCGGGATCATGCGGATACCGGCAATTTCCGTCTTGTTTTTTTCGATATTGCGGTAGGGAATCAGTGCGCGGGTAAAGCCGAGGCGCGCCGCCTCCCGCACGCGTTGGTCAAGGTTGGTAACGGCACGGATTTCTCCCGCCAATCCCAACTCGCCGATGGCAATCAGATCATCCGGCACGGCGCGGTCCGTAATCGAGGAAACCAGAGAGAGCGCAATCGCAAGGTCGGAATCCGGTTCGTCCAGGCGCAGACCGCCGATGACATTCAGATAGACGTCATTTTGCCAGAATTTCAACCCCAGACGCTTTTCCAGTACCGCAAGAATCATGCACATCCGGTTGTAGTCCACGCCATTGGTGGCACGGCGCGGTGCGGGAAATGCCGTCTGGGAAACCAGTGACTGGATTTCTGCGATGATCGGTCGTGTACCCTCCATGGTACATACGGCACAGCTTCCCGATACATTGACCGGCCTGCCTGCCAGCAGCATTTCGGAGGGGTTGACGACCTGTGCAAGACCGATATCGGTCATTTCAAATACGCCGATCTCATTGGTCGACCCGTAACGGTTTTTCACGGCGCGGATAATGCGGTAGGTTTGCCGCCGTTCTCCTTCAAAGCAGAGCACCGCATCCACAATGTGTTCAAGCACCTTGGGACCGGCAATTCCGCCCTCTTTGTTGACATGTCCCACAATCAGCATGGAGATGCCTGCCGATTTCGCACGGTTAATCAATGCCATTGCGGCTTCGCGCACCTGCGTTACGCTGCCGGGGGCGGAATTGATTTTTTCACACCACATTGTCTGTATGGAGTCCACAATCACAAAATCCGGCTGCACTTTTTCGGTTTCCGCCAGAATACGTTCTATGTTGGTTTCGGTCAGGAGAAACAGATTATCCCCGTGCACTCCAAGACGGTCGGCGCGGAGCTTGAGCTGTCCGCCGGATTCCTCGCCGGAAACATAGAGCACACGCCGGGTTTTGCCGAGAATTTCGGAGATCTGCATCAGAAGGGTGGATTTCCCGATGCCGGGTTCGCCGGAAAGAAGAACCACGGAGCCATGGACGACGCCGCCGCCGAGCACCCGGTCAAGCTCGGAAAGACCGGTCGCGGAACGCATATAGTCGGGAACGGAGAGGGAAGAAAAGGGTTGGGCAGGGTTATTGTCCGAGAGCGGCATCAGGGAGGTCCGGCGCGGTGCCGAAGCCTCACTCGGCGCGGGCGCCTCGACTTCCTCGGTAAAGGAATTCCATGCGCCGCAGTTCGGGCATTTGCCAAGCCATTTTGCCGTCTTGTAGGTGCATTCTGTGCAGATGAAAAAAGATTTGACCCCTTTCATCTTTCATTGTCCCCCTCTTCCAGAAGTCCGGCACGCGCAAGTTCCGAGAGGTGTTCATAGGCATCCAGAATGGTTTGCGCATCGTATTTCGCCAGTGCGTAGCGCAGGTCTGCCGGGCATTGTTGCGGGAGCGGCATGGAAAGAAACTGTGCCATTTGTTTTTCCGGTCCGTGCAGCCGCACGGAGGAGTCCTTACATTTCAGCATTTTGATATTTCCTTTGTTTTTTGTCAATCATTTATTTTTACGGCGTTCCCCGGAAAGTGATAAGCCAGGTGTCAGTCCGCCATAGGGGGACGGTGGTGCGCACGATTGCTGTCTTTGCGCGGTTTGCCGGCAAGCGCCCCCAATACTTCCGTCAGAATCAATCCCACACGGAGGAGAATCGCAACCGGAACACTGCTGTGCAATCCCCACTCACGGCTGCCGCTGAAGCAAAGCGAGAGGAGCAGCTGACAGAGCAGTAGCAATATGCCGCCGATCAGTCCGCAGAAAAAGGCGCTTGTGTCCTTTCCGCATTGCCGTACCGTCAGAATGCCGCCGATAAAAGCGGTCAGTGCCGCCGCACCGACGGAGAGCGGGGGGGCATAGGCATCCGGATCCGGTGTTGCATAGGCAATCGCCGTGCAGATGCCGAGCAAAATCGCACCGACTGCCAGAACGATGGGAAATGCACGCAGGGCGGCGGGAAAAATCGGGCGCTCCGTCTTTTCTTTGGTTGCCCGTGCCGTCGGGTGCGGAATCAGGGAACGGTTATTTTTTGCGGGATGCTTTTGAATCGTATTCATAAATGACCTCCGACAGAAATATTGGAAAACAGTACCAATATATGCCGCCGGAGGTCGGTTTATGAGATCTGCGGTTTCTGGTAAACCGACAAATGCATTATTTTGCGTCTTCAGCCTTTACGTCAATGCGGCTGACTGCCGTTTTCAGAAAACGGATGCGGGTGCGGTCACGTGTGGTTTCCAGCACAAAGGTCTCTTCCTTGATGCTGACAACCTTGCCGATGATTCCGCCGATGGTGGTGACTTCATCTCCGACCTGGAGATTGTTGCGCATTTCGTTTACCTGTTTTTCCTGCTTTTTCTGGGGACGAATGCCCGCAAAGTAAAAGACTGCGACGACCACAACGATCATACCGACTGTCAGCCAGATATTGCCGGCGCCGGTGAGTAAAATAGCTGCTGCCATAATTATCCTCCGATTTTTACGATTCAATACAATTCATTATACACGATCCCTTGCCGGATTGCAAGGGGCGGGTGTAAAAATTTTCAATTTGTTTTTATTTGCCCGTTATATCGTGTCCCTGTAGTGCGCAAAGTGCCTGCCGCATGGGTGCGGCAGGCACAAAGGGGAATACATGGTCAGCGCGAAAGCACAAATTCTTCGCCGGCGGTCAGTGGATATTCTTTTCCGCCGTACAGCAGTGTACCACCGCTTCGCGTTGCAAGGACACGGATCTCCTTGCGGTCCATCCGGACAGTAACGCTGTCTTCGCCCGGCAAAGGGACCGTTCCTTCCATGTGTGTGTACATGCCGCAGTTCGGGGCAACGGCAAATGTTTTGTATCCGATGTCGGTCGGGTATACGCCGAGGCAATACCGTCCGAGCAGATAGATCGGACCCGCTCCCCACGCGTGACACAGGGAACATCCGTACTTCATGCCGTACATGCCGTAATGTTCGATCCCTTTGTGCTCCGGAATGTACTGCTCCCAGACAGAAGTTGCGCCGAGATCCAGCATGCCGCCCCAGTAGGATTCGATCTTTTTCTGCACGGTGCGCAGATCTCCCATACGGGCACGTGCGCAAAGCTCAAAAAACGCAAAATACGGGGTGGTAATGGCGGTAATGTTGTCATTGTTCAGGACGTTGCGCAGAATTTTGCGTGCGCGGCGTTCGGGTACAAAGTCAAACAGAATCGCAAAAATATTGGGATGCCTGGTGACATGCTCGGCGCCGGGGTGTACGCAATCAATGAATGCACCGCGTTCTTCACGCCAAAAATCACGCATAATCCGCTTTTTCAGCGCCGTCGCAGAGACGATATAGCCGTCTCCATCCGTTCCGCATACGGCACACAGCTCTGCCATTGCATACTTGGTCCGCCAATACAGAATCTGTTCAGCGGCAAGCGGGGCGGATTTGTCCATATCCGACCAGTCGATGAAAATCCAGTCGCCATCCCGTTGGCAGACATAATCGTTTTCGTCGGTTCTGCCGGCAAGGAAACGGTAGAGCGTAAGAAAACGGTCAAAATAGGTGCGGATGAATGCTGCGTCGCCGGTTGTTTTATAATACTCTGCGGCGCCGATCAGAAGATACATGGTGTAATCGGTAATGGTGTTGATATGCTGTTCATATGGCGGCTTCCCGAGCAGGGCAATGATTGTGCGCTTTGTGATTTCCGGGTCAAAGTACAGGTAGCTGTTTGCCATATAGGATTGGAATGCGTCACCGGACCAGACCCACCTGTCGCGCTTGATGCCGTCCAGATAAAACTCGCGGGAATTGAGGTGGAACGTATAAGCGCACATGTCATAAATCTGCGCAACCTTCTTTTTGTTGCAGGAGAAGGATGCCCGGTCCTGCAGCGGCAGATACTCGTATTCCGCACGGATATGTACCGGCGTATCGGATACCACGTACAGATACCGGAGCGCACGCGGAATCAGGGAATAGCTTGTCTGACCGCTGCAACGTTCAAATACCAACGCTTCCTTGATATCCAGGGCTTCCTCGCGCGATTCTCCGTATACCAGCAGGATCTCTTTTTGCGAATCGGCACCTTCCAGTGTGATACGGCAGAAGGTCTCCTTTCCGTAGTCATAGAGCATTCCGCCGTCGACTTTTTCGGTCATTACCGGCGTCAGAGGCAGATAGGAAAATGCAAATACGGCGGGGTCGTCCGTTTCACTTTCATAGAGCGGTCGGTCGCCGCAGGGAACTGCCTTTCCCGCCGCATGATTGGCTATCCAGGTGTGGTCCGTGATAAGGTGAGGGCTGTCGATGTACAAAGCGGGAAAAGTGTGCACCTCTATGAGGTTGACAAAGACGTCATGTTCACCGGGAGCTACCGTTACCGTGTCGCCGATGTTGTAACGCCTGCCGTCCAGAGTCAGGTATCCGGTCCCTTTGGCGTGCGCACGGAAAGTAAAAGCTTCCGGCGCACTGAAGTGCTTCAGAAAATTGACGTTCGGATACGGGGCGCTGAGTGCCCAGAAAGTCGGCAACTGAATGCCGAATTCAATACGGCGACTGTGCAGGAGAATGCTGTGATACAACTCAAAGTCGCCGTTGTACCAAATCCAATGTCCGCCCGCCATCGGTTTATTGGTCGTTGCAGGGCTTGTATTCGCCCATGCAGGGTGCACCGTCCGGAATTTCGTAACCCAGGTCGGCAGGTTTTGCCCAATAAACAGCATTGGTCAGAATGCGCTGTACATAGGGGTTATAGTAGGAGCGGCAGTATTCATGACCGGGCTGGAAATAGAACACTCTGCCCGCGCCGCGCAGATAGCAGACGCCGGATCGGAAAATATAACCGTCCTCATACCAGGATCCGAACACTGTGGCATCCGGCTGCGGAATATAAAACGGTTCCGCATACAGTTCTTCAAAAAGTGTGAAATGATCCGGGATTCCCGCCGCAATGGGGTGAGAGGGCAGCAGATTCCAGACGATCTCTTTCTGATCACGTCCCCAGGAAAGGTTGCCGTTGGTGCCTACTACCTGACGGAATACTTTCGAGTGATGACCGGAATGCATCACGATCAATCCCATTTTTCCCGTGTACACACGCTGACGGATTTTTTCTACCAGCGCATCATCCACTTCATGGTGAGCGACATGTCCCCACCACATCAGCACGTCGGTATTGTTCAGCACCTCGTCCGGCAGTCCCTGCTGCGGGTCGTCCAGCGCGGCAAGGCGCACTTCAAGATCGGGCTGCTTGTCCAGAAATTCCTTGATACACCCGTGAATTCCGTTCGGGTAGATGGCGCGGCACGCTTCCTCTGCTCTCTCGTGCCGATATTCATTCCAGATTGTTACTTGTAATTTTTTCATACTGAATACTCCTTTCAGTGTAATGCAATTTCATTATAAATTGCGTCCGCGGAATTGTCAAGAGGAAAAGCAAAAAAAGAGAACTGCAAGCGGGGACGCGGCATATGGATGGGGAATCGGCGGATTTTTTGTGCGGGCTGTGCAAATGGCGATCTGTTTTTTTTGGGGGAGAATGTCTGGTTTCTTTCGGAAGGCGGTCAGAATTTCACGGTAAGTTCATAATGGGATTGTATAATAATTGCCAACATGAAAAGAAAATGATTGGGATATTCCACCAAAACGAACGGTAGTGGATGTAACAGCAGTCAGAAAATCGGAGGAACTATGTCGGCTTTTATCGGGATTGATCTTGGAACCACAAATTCCTGCGTAGCGGTTATGGAGGGTGGTGTACCCGTCGTAATCCCCGGGACGGACGGTGCGCGGACAACCCCTTCTGTGGTTGCGTTTTCCAAGCGCGGGGAACGCCTTGTCGGAAATCCGGCAAAGCGTCAGGCGGTGACCAATGCCGCAAGAACCGTTTCTTCCTTCAAGCGGGATATGGGAACTGACTACACGTTGAAGGTCGACGGACGGGTTTACACACCCGAAATGCTTTCCGCAATGATTCTTGCAAAACTGAAAAAAGATGCGGAGGCGTATCTGGGTGCCCCGGTGACTGACGCGGTGATTACGGTCCCTGCCTATTTTACAGATGCACAGCGGCAGGCAACCAGAAATGCCGGACAGATTGCCGGATTGCATGTTTTGCGTATTATCAATGAACCGACGGCTGCGGCGCTCGCCTACGGTCTGGACCGGGAAGAACGTCAGAAGATTCTGGTCTATGATTTCGGCGGCGGCACATTTGATGTTTCGGTACTGGAGGTGGATCACGATGTGATTCAGGTGCTTGCCAGCTGTGGGAACAATCATTTGGGCGGAGACGATTTTGATGACCGTATTGTGCAATACATCGTCGACACCTTCCGGAAAAGTACGAAAATTGATCTGAGCAAAGACGTTTGCGCCATGCAGCGTGTGCGTGAAGCGGCGGAAAAGGCAAAGATTGAACTGTCCGGTATGAGCATGACAACGGTGGTTTTGCCGTTTATCGCACAGGATAAAAACAGGGCGGTGAATCTGGAGATGCCGCTGACGCGCGCGACCTTCAATGAGCTGACGGCAGATCTTGTCGAGGCAACCCGTGCACCGGTTGAACAGGTACTGCGGGATGCCGGAATCTGGGTGTCCGATCTGTCCAAGGTTCTGCTTGTCGGCGGCTCCACCAGAATTCCTGCCGTGCAGAAGTTGGTTGCAGACATGACAGGGAAAGAGCCGTACAAAGGGATCAATCCGGACGAGTGTGTTGCAATAGGAGCCTCTTTACAGGGCGGAATTCTTGCAGGGACGGTCAAGGGACTTTTGCTGTTGGACGTTATGCCGCTTTCGTTGGGAGTGGAAACCGCAGGAGACCGGTTTGCGAAAATCATTCAGCGGAATACAGCGATTCCGATTACACGAAGCGAGATGTTTACCACCAGTACCTCGTTCCAGAACGCGGTGGATATTCATGTTCTGCAAGGCGAGCGGGCGCAGGCGTCCGCCAATAAGTCGTTGGGCAGATTTCGCCTCTCCGGTATTCGGAGGGAGCCTGCCGGCGTGCCGCAGATCCGCGTGACATTTGACGTGGATGCGGATGGAATCGTCCATGTTTCCGCGACCGATGTCGATACGGGAAAGCGACAGGAAATTGTCATCCGTGATGCATCCGGAATGTCCCCGGAAGAGGTGGAACGTGCAGTTGAGGATGCCAAACGCTATGCAAAGCAGGACGCGGCGCGTTGCGAAGAATTCGCGGCAAGAGAACGTGCAGGCGTGCTCCTGACGCAGGCAAACGCACGGATGCATGCGGACAAAAGTGAAAAGAAACGCCTCCGCGATGCCGTCAGGGCAGTGGAGAAGGCGCTCGGAAAGAGGGATTGCACAGCGCTTTGCAAGGCATGCGATGTATTGGAAGCGCTTCTATCCGTATCATAACAGGGCTGTATTGGAGGTGATAAAATGAGGGATCCGTATACCGTGTTGGGCGTGACGGCGGAAGTGTCGGACGATGAACTGCGCAGCGTTTATCTGCGTCTGGCACAGCAAAACCACCCGGACCGTAATCAGGGACGCGAAGAGGCGGGCGCGCGGATGAAGGAGATCAATGCCGCCTACGAGCAGATTCTTGATTGGCGAAAAGGAAAGAACATCCATACCGGATTTTCGCCGGAAGGGGAGGCGCTGTCAGCGGACGGAAGCACTTTTTCAGGTGTGCACAAACGCATGGCGCACGGTTTCTACATTGTTGCGGTGGTGCTGTTGATACAATTGCTGGTTTCTTCTTTTTATTACTGGCAGATTTGGCGCAATCTCGCCACGGATGAACTTCACAAAGGCGGGCATTCGGCTGTTCTTGCACAGAAGACAGAGGACGGTTCGCAGGAACAAAAACCGTTTCGTGAACGGCAGGAGGCAGGAAGAGGGCGCAGGTAAAAAGAACCGGCGGTACGGGTTAAAGATCGGGCAGAACACGCATGAACAATGCAACCGAAAGCAGATGCACCGGATAAAAAAGATAAAATGTATATTGCAGGGCACGTTTTCCCGCCACAGAGTGAGGAAACGTGCTCTGTTTGTCGCTGCAGAGCAAAATAAACGGCAACGCAAGGAAAGCGAACAGCGCGCGCCCGGCAATGTGATCCGGCGTACATGCGGAAACCATCGCCGAGAATGCCTCCGCAGGGGAAGCGCCGCTTTTTAGCAATCCGCCGGCAATGGCACCGCATTCACGGGCTGAAAACAGGAAAAGTACCGTTCCCAAAGGAACCGGACGTCGGCAAAACAGTCCCATTCCCATAATCAGGAGAACGCCCCATCCGCCGTAGTCCGTATGTAGCCACTCTGCACAAAGAATGAGGGGAATGCAGCATACCAGACCGCACAGGGCGGCGAGATCTTCGGAAAAGTTCCGCCTTTGCGTCAGAAACGCGGGAATCTGATCCAGGCAGAAAAGCGCGCACAATCCAAGGGCAAGCGTAAAGAGCACATTGATGCTTCCGGGGGCATAAACCGTTCCGGAAAAGCATAGATTGTACGGAACTTCGGACAGGATCCCGCAAAGGAAGAGACGTGCAAGATAACGCCGCTTGCTGTGTGTATGGTGATAACCCTGTGCCAGGAGAAAGGCAAACAATGGGAAGGAAATTCTGCCGACGGAGCGCAGAACGATGTACAGCGTGCCGTCGGTAAAGACGCCGATGTGATCCGCAAGCATACAGATACAGGCAAGAATTTTCAACAAAACCGGGTACATGTCATGTTCGCCTCCTTTCCTTTGCACCATTTTACCACAAACCGGTGACAGATGCAATCCCTATGGCAATTCTTTCCTGCCCGCAATTCTGACCGATTGTGCGGGAAACCCTTTACAAAGTCGGAGAAATATGGTATAATACGAAAAATTAAGTCGAAAAAGGAGAAACCGTTATGAAGCATGTGAGAATCACGGCGGCAATTCTGGTCGTTCTCGCAATTCTTCCGCTCACTGCCGTTTTGGCGTGGGCAGGGACAGAGACGGCTTTGCCGGTGGAATATCCAACCTGTTATCAGCAGACGGACAAGCGCTGGGCAGACAAGGAGCTGATCGGACCGAACGGATGCGGTCTGATTTCACTGGTGAATGCGGTACACTACATAACAGGAAATTTTATTGATCCCGTTCCCCTGGCGATTTATGCGCATGAAATCGATGCGTATAACGGTTCGGTGGGCGGCGGTACGGCGCGCTGGGTGCTGTACGGCAACCTGAAAAATTATGAAGAAAAATACGGATTTCGGGTCGACAATGCCGGCAAGGATGCAGGTGTAACCAACAAGGCGTTTATTGAACACCTGAAGCAGGGCGGTGTGGCAATCTGCCATGTATATGGGCACTTTATTGCCATCATGGATTACGACCCGCAAAACAACACCTATCTGGTTTACGATTGCGCGGCGAATCCGCAGAAACGTTTTTCTTACCCGTGCGCCACATGGCTGACACAGGCAAAGTTGACCAAAAGCCAGTATATGACTGTCGACTGGTGGTGCCTGCTGTCTGCCACAAAGGTTGCGAGAAACAGCTTTGACGGCGGAACCTCTGCCATCAATCGCGAAGCAACCGGGACGGTTTGCGCACGGGCGGGCGAAAAGGTATCCCTTAGCGGAACCGTGTCGCATACGGACGGCGTTGAATCGGTTTACTGCACGGTGGATTATGATTTCTCAAAGGAGTATCCGTTGCAGGCGGAAAAAACAGAAGACGGCGTCCGGTATACCGGTTCTCTTGAAACGGAAGGGTTTGGAATGGGAGAACACCTGGTGCGCATTACGGCACGCACTGCAAAAGGCGGACTTTCGGACATTGCGGAGATCAGCCTGCGTCTGGATGACGGCGAGGGTGGATATGATGCGCAGACAGGACGTCTGCATGTCAATATGTCGGGATATGCGGGGCAGAGCAATGTCTATGCGGCGTCCGACAAAGGTGCGGTGCATGCGGCGCATTTTCGCACGGAGCCCGGAGCCTGCCTGTCATTGGGACGTTTTGATTTATCGGGTTACGAGGCAGTGATTGTCCGTTACGCCACCACATCCGGGTATGCAGCGACCGTTGGCGGAGTTACAGCACCCATCGGGTTGAAAAGCGAGGCGATTTCTTACGGCAAACGCGGTCAGGAACCTGACCGGACGGCGGAGATTGCCGCATCCGTTCTGGAGGACGGCACGGAAGGAGGTTGGGCAGATGTGAGGGAAGCGGTATTGGATCTGCGGAATGTTCACTACAGCGGCCCGCTTTATCTGAGCGCTTACAGCCAAAGCAACCGGTATCAGGCGGTGGTCGAACTGATTTTCTGCGAAAAATATGATTTCCCCGAAACGGATGATACGGAAACAACCGCCCAGCCCGCAACCGACGGAACCGGGCAGGGGGGAACGGAAACAGCAGAGATTACCACAGCGGTTGCGGCGAAGGACAGTGAAGGCGGAACGGAAACACAGGCACAGACGGAAGCTCCGAAAACAGGCGGTTGTGCATCCGTGCTCGGTGCGGGAGCGGTTATTGGCGTATTCGGAATTGCTGCAATTGCAGTCTGCAAAAGGAGACGTGAGGATGGACGCACATAAAGAGCGCGGAATGCGGGCAGCGGCGTATTTTACTGCCGGGTATAATTGCGCGCAGGCGGTGGTGCTGGCATTCGGTGATGTGACCGGATGGGATGAAAAAAGCGCCGCGGCGCTGTCATCAGCGTTCGGCGGCGGTATGGGAAGAATGCGGGAGGTATGCGGCGCGGTGTCCGGAATGCTTTTGGTTCTCGGCACGGTGCGTGATGCCTGTGATCCGACAGATCGGGCTGCGAAGGCGGCGCTGTATCATGAGGTGCAGACACTTGCGGCAGCATATCGGGAGAAGAACGGCTCCATCATTTGTCGGGAACTGCTTGCCGGTGTTCCCGTCGCGACAGGCGGAGAGCCGGAGGACCGCACACCGGCATACTACAAAAAACGCCCCTGCGCGGAATATGTTGCGTTTGCGGCGGAATTGCTCAGCCGCCATCTGGAGCAACAGCAGGGAACGTGATGATTATTTCGGAAGGGTAAAGTCTGCAACGGGCTTTACCCTTTTTGGTGTTTCTTCGCATTTTGCTTTAGGGGCTTGTTTTTTGTACCCTGTCGGTTCGTTTAGCGCCCTTAACATATCCGATAACGCTTATTTGTTTTTGTTGTCTGTTTCATGGTCGGAATTCTGATATGCGCGATTTTCTACATACGCCATCATGCGGTTATACAGCACAACATAGAACAGTACGGCAAGTAAACCGCCGACCGCGCCCAAAACCGGAAGTATGTCATTGCCTCGTGTTTTTGATGTCAGCAATACCATAATACCAATCCACGCTACGGCGCATAAAACAAATGTTGCAATATGTTCGCGCAACCACTTTTTCTTGAAAAATGTAATTTTATCTTTCAGTGTAAAGGTGCTGTTATTCAGCGCGGTAACGAGATTATCGTCGGCAGCTTTCTTAAAGTCTTCCGCTCCAAGCCGTTCTCCGGCTATGATCTCGTTAATGCTTACGCCAAATTCTTTTGAAAGCAGCGACATCATTTCAACGTTGGGCATATAGTTGCCGTTCTCCCAGCGCGAAATTGTTTTGTTGGTCACGCAAAGTCTCTCCCCGAGTTGCTCTTGCGTCATGCCTTTTTCTTTCCGCAAAGCGGCGATAAATTTTCCTGTTTTTATTTGATTCATTCTTCTCACCTCGAAGAATATTATAGCATGTTTTTCGTAAAAATGCTTCCCCATAAATGGCGAATTGTTACCCACAAACAGCGAAACACCTTTTCGTATTGTCCTCAATGAAAGTTTTCCGTTACTCGTTCTAATGTTTTTACTACTATGGTTGGAGTTTGAATTTCTGACTCTCCGTCAAAAAAACGGAGCACGGGTGGAGAGGAATTCGTTCTCGCCTGCGGGCTCGGTCAGGGCGCGTTCTGCCCAGCCACTGGCAGGGCATTCATTGCGCGCCCGTTCGAATCCCCATCTCTCCGTCAAAAAAACGGAGCACAATGTGCTCCGTTGACGGAGAGATGGGGATTCGAACCCCAGAAGGGCTTATGACCCTTACACGATTTCCAGTCGTGCGCCTTAGACCAACTCGGCCATCTCTCCATATGTAATTGCGCCGCAGAATCACACCCGCGACTCATTCATCATACCACAACGTTGTCTGTTTGTCAATAGCTTTTTTGAAAAAAATCGAAAATGTTTTTTTGTGTGCTCGCTTTCCGGTCGAAGAGGTAGCGAAAAAGAGATAAAAAATATGTTTTTTGCGGAAAATGATTGCAAAAATGGCGCGAATGTGGTATACTGGTGACAATTAACATGGGTAGGTGTGAGGTAAAGGCAGAATGGCTCGGAATCCGTATCTGGAATGTGGGAAAATTATAAATACGCATGGATGTGAGGGCGGCGTCAAGGTGCAGTCCTACTGCAATACGCCGGAAGATTGCAAGGCGCTTCGACGTGTTTTTCTGCGCGAGGGTGACAGCTATCGTGAACTGCGCGTGCGCCGTGCATCGGGACTGGGCGGTTTTGTGCTGTTTTGGTTGGAAGGAATTTCCGATATGGATGCGGCAGCGGCGCTCAAAAATGCAACACTGTATGCGGCGCGGGAGGATTTTTCCCTGGAAGAGGGCGAGTATTTTCTCTCCGACGTGATCGGAATGGCGGTGCGTGACGCGGACAGCGGTGAAATTTACGGGGAAGTGACCGACATCATGGACAGTGCGGTCAACCATTTGTATGTGGTGCGCACGCCGGCAGGGGAGGAGCGCCTTCTTCCGGCGGTAAGTGTCTTCGTCAAAAAAATTGATTATGACAAAAATGAGGTCTTGGTGACGCCGGTGGAGGGACTTTTCTGATGCGGTTTGATATTATGACGCTGTTTCCGGAAACGGTTGATTACATTTTGGGACAGAGCATTATCGGGAGAGCGCAGAAAAGCGGAGCCATTCAGGTATTCACCCATAATATCCGCGACTACTCCGAGGATAAGCACCGGCGTGTGGATGATACGCCATACGGCGGCGGAAAGGGAATGCTGATGGCTGCGCCGCCGATCTGGAATTGCTACAATGCGGTTCTGCGGATGCAGGCGGAAGCCTGTTTTACGGGGATGCGGCGTGTGATTTATCTTTCTCCCGCAGGGCGGGTGCTCCGACAGGAGCATGCGCGCACGCTCGCAACCTATGACAGTCTGATCCTTTTATGTGGGCATTATGAAGGAGTGGACTACCGGATTGTTGAAGAGATTGTGGATGAGGAAATTTCGGTCGGCGATTATGTGCTGACCGGCGGGGAGATTCCCGCCTGTATTCTGACGGATTGTGTTGCACGTCTGGTGCCCGGTGTGCTTTCCGACCCGGAGTGCTATGAAAAGGAAAGCCTTTCCGGCGGAAGGGTGGAATATCCGCAATATACAAGACCGTATGATTTCAACGGTCGGAAGGTTCCGGATGTGCTTGTCGGCGGCAATCATGCGCTGATTGACCGGTGGCGGGAAGAGGAAGCGCTGCGGCTGACACGGCTGAAGCGACCGGATCTTTTGAAAAACGACACCGGGGACAAAACGTGACACGGGCGAGAAAGACTTGACCGCGCGCGGGTGAGGTCAAAGAAAGGGGGAGGAGAATGAAGCAAGGTCATAATGGCAGAAAAACGCTTTACCGCGGTTTTGTGGTGCGGTTGGACGGCTGGTGCGCCAAACTATATGAGACCATCGGTAAAAGCCTGGTCGGGCGTGCAATGACGGCATATACGCAGGAAGGCGCTTATCTGATGCACCGAAAGGTGACTGCCGGTTCCGGCGGCGGAAACGCGCAGGGAATCCGGCGGCGGATGTCGGGCATACTTGAGAACAGCGGTACCACGCGAACCCTTGTTCGTCTTGCCAATCTGTTCGCTGACTGTCCGCTGAACATATACGGCGTCTTTTTCCTCATGTACGGGCTGATTTCAACGTTGATGTATGTGGTACAGCAGTTGGTGGGAAACCGGTTGGATACCGAGATCGGCACTACACTGACGGCGGGGATCATTGCGGTTTCTGCCGTCCCTCTGCTGTTTTCATCTGACCCTTTACGTGTACATGTGCGTTCCAGTCGGATCGGCAGATTCATCATGGGTGAGGATCATGCGGCACCGGCCGAACAGGGCTCCGGTCGTTTCAATACGGTATTCGGTATTTATATGGCGCTCCTCTTCGGCGTTTCCATGGGGCTTTTGTCCGGATTTTTCAATCCTGTTTTGGTACCGGTCGGCGCGTTGATCATTATGCTCCTGTTTGTCCTCTTTCTTTACCCGGAGACGGGTGTTGTGTTGGCGGCGGCAGCGGCTCCGATTCTCTGGATTTGGGACAGCCACGCTCTGGTTTTGCAGATTTTGCTTCTGCTGACGTGGCTGAGTTATCTGCACAAGTTACTTGAGGGACGCCGCACGGTGCATCTGGGGCTTGCCGGGGTGATCGTTTTGCTGTTTGGCTGTAATTATCTGCTGTGCGGTATCGGAAGCGATCCGGTGGGTGGCTCTGTACACGATGCGGTGAGCGGTGCGATCATGATCAGTGGCTATTTCCTTGCAACAAATCTGATGACAACAGGCAGATGGGCAGACCGCTGTGTGAAGCTTTTCTGCACCTCGGTCACGGTGGTCGGTGTGCTGGCACTGCTTGTGCGTCTCTGGGGACAGGTTGCCGTTGCGTGGTGTACACAGATGGGCGCGGAAACCTTTTTGGCAATTTTGACGCCGCTGTGCCGGACCTTGGGAGCGGATGGCGGATTGTATCTTTTCGTTTTACCGGTTCTGCCGTTGCTGTTGTTGTATCTGACGTGTGCACGCAGTATTCACACGGGGGCAATGTACGCTTTGTTGCTGTTGTTTTTGTGCGCCGTCATTGCGGACGGCGGCATGGGATGGCTTTGGATTTCCTTGCTGATCGGAATGGTTTTGTACCTGCTTTGCCGGAGTCATCATACGCTGACTGTGCTTCTGCTTTTACTGCTGCCCCTGGTCTGCATCGCTTTGCTTTTGCAATTGCCTGCTTTTGCGCAGTTTCCTCCGGTTGCGCTGATCCGTTCCGAATTGGAAAGCCTGCACAAAGTTGCGGAAAACAGCGCGGCAATGGCGCCGTTCTTCCGGATGCTTTCGGATCATCCGTTCGGCGTCGGGGTGGGGGACGGTCTTGTGGATGTTGCGCTTGCTGCGTATGGAGGTACCCATGTCCCCAACAGCTTTTGGCTGCGGTTGTGGGCACAGACGGGGATACAGGGCTTGCTTTTGTTTGCACTGTTCTCATTCCTGTTTTTGCAGAGAGTGTTGGAGTACCGCAAAATCGCATTTGATCGTAACAGGCGGGACAAGGCGGTTGCCATCTGCTTCGGAATTCTGCTCTTGTTGCTCTTAGGGACGCATGTTCCGATATTTGAAAACAACTACAATTTGTTTGTATTCTGGGCACTGGCGGGAATGACCAATGCCTGCATTCGCGCGGGACGTGACAATGAGTTCCGGAGTCTTTCCGACGGGGATGCGACGGTGACAAGTGCGGATATTACCGTGTCGGTTTCCTAACGCACAATCTGAACAAGGAGGAATCTTTCTATATGGCACGACGGAATGAATTTGACGAAAAGCGCGACATCGGTTATGCGGACGGCGAAAAAGCTTCCGGTCTGGAAGACGGCGCATGGCAGGGACGGCGAACGCCGGGAAGAGTCGCAATCGAACATGTAAAACGGACGGATTATCAACAGACAAGGCGGCGCGCGAAACGTAAGCAGTTGCTTGTGGATTTGTTGGTTCTGCTTTTTCTGCTCTCACTGATCAGCGGCATGGTTGCGGGGGTATGGTTTTTGATCGGGCGTTATACCGTGCACTATACGACTGTCGATGTGACCTATACGGTGCTGTTTGATGAGGTGCCCGACGTGCTTCTGTACAGCCCGAGCGGCGACCAGGTAGTCGGGTCCGGTACGCGGATGTATCTGCACGGGATTGCCAATGACCGGGATGAGTTGGGGGAGATCACGAAAACAGAGGTCATATCGTCCGACCCGGATAAAAAGACGACCGATTTGCTTGTAACAGTCAAGACGACCGCAACCTATAATCTGGACAAAGGATACCGGGTGGCTGACACACGGATCGCGGTCGGGCAGGAACTGGATTGCAGGTTTAACCGTTTGATTCAAACCGGAACGGTGGTGGAACTGATGCCGGTGCAGACGAAGGGGGAATCGTAAATGGAACAGAATCGGACAGATAAAAAAATCCGCAATAGGCGTGTGATTCTGGATGTGTTCGTCATTCTTCTTTTGGCGGTTTCGGTTGCGGGAGTGGTATTTCGTTGCTTCTTTTATGAACGTATCGCAAAAACGGATCGGTCGCAACGCGTCAAAATCACCTTTGAAGTTGTGGATGTATACGCCCCGGTGGTGGAGAATCTGCACGAAGGGGACAGTGTTTACCTGGAGGCGGACGGAACGCGGCTTGGTGTATTGCTATCGGACGCAAAGGAATCTGTGATAACGAATGAGGAAACAGTACAAACGGACGCGGCACAGCAGGAAGGGGAAACAGAGACAAAGGATCCTTACCGGAAGACGGATGCAACGGGAACTATTGTCACGGTGGAGGGAAAGGCGCTCAACAACAGTTTCCTCTTTGACGGAAAGACAGTGCTCGCAATCGGAGACGAAGTGAAGCTTTATACCGATCGTGCGGTCTTTTATGCCGTTATCATGGGGATTGAAGAGGCGGAATAACGTGTATATCTACTTTTATGCGACTCCTGTTGTGCAATACCGACAATCGAACAGATGCGGAACCATATAAAATCTCCAAATATTACTCTTGATTTTGGATTCCACTTTTGATATACTATTTACAATGTATAAAAATGCGGGGGTGTTTTTCCCTTGCAAAGCCGAAGATAACAGAGGAGAGTTATATGAAAACCCGTGACATCGTTATTACCAATACACGTGGACTGCACGCGAGACCGGCGACCTTTTTCATTCAGAAGGCAAATTGCTACAAGAGTTCGATTTGGGTTGAGAAGGACGACAGAAAAGTCAATGCGAAGAGTCTTTTGGGCATCCTTTCCCTGGGAATTGCGAAAGGAATGACTATTCGCCTGATTGCGGACGGACCCGATGAGGATGCCGCGATTGATGGGTTGGAGGCTCTGGTCAATTCCGGCTTTGCTGAATAAATGAGCGGTTGTAACGGCGGCATGAGGCGGCATCGTCAGCGGATGCATGGTTCCATGCCGCCGTTTTCCGTTCACATAGTGGTGTCCGGCTGAAAAGAAGTCCCTGGGAAGGAGTGTACGTTTATGGCAATTCGGGAAGAAGAACTGGCAAAATTGCTGGAAAAGGCAAATACACTCCCGCTTTGTCCGGGGGTATACGTGATGAAAGGGCGCGACGGCGGTGTAGTGTATGTGGGAAAATCCCGCAAGCTGAAAAACCGCGTGTCCCAGTATTTTCATAACGGCGAAAAGAATATCAAGACCGAACGGATGGTTGCTTCAGTCTGCGATTTTGACTATTACGTGTGCGCGACCGAGATTGAAGCGCTGACACTGGAAAATACGTTGATCAAGCGGTATACGCCCAAATACAATATCCGCCTCAAGGATGCAAAATCGTACCCGTATATCAAAATTACGGACGGGGAGTATCCGACGCTTTTGATGACGCGGCGGCGCGAGAATGATAAAGGGCGGTATTTCGGTCCTTATTCCGGTGTTTCTACGGTTTATTCTGTGATCGGGACGCTGCAGCGCACACTGGGATTGCCGAACTGCAAGCGGCGCTTTCCACGTGATATCGGTGCGGAACGACCGTGTATTTATTATCAGATGAATCGTTGCTGCGGTGTCTGTACGGGTCAGATCAGCCCGGAGGAATATGCCGGCTTGATCCGCACAGCCGCAGATATTCTGCGGGGCAACATTAGCGGCGCCAAGCGGGCGCTGACCGAGGAAATGATGCGTGCGTCGGATGAGGAACGCTACGAGGCGGCGGCGCGGTGCCGCGATACCATTGCTGCTTTGGAGCGCCTGCGTTCCAAGCAGCATATGGTGGAGTCGCCGGACACGGAAGAAGACGTTGTGGGACTTTACACGGATGAATTCGGTTCCTGTGTCTCGGTGTTCTGCATTCGTGCCGGCGTTGTCGCGGATACGGATCGCTTTCCGTTTGGTCGGGACGTGATTGTCGACGAGGGGGCTGTGATATCCTTTTTGTGCGACTATTATGCCAAAAGAGAGTATATTCCGAAAACAGTGCTGCTTTCTTTTGAACCGGAAGAGGAAGACCGGGAACTTTTAGCCGCATTTTTGTCCGAAAAAGCGGGGCGGAAGACAGAGGTCCGCACGCCGGAACGGGGCGCAAGCCGCGCTCTTTGCGAAACGGTGCGTGCCAATGCGGAAGAGGCGGTGCGTCTTGCACGAAAGCAGGCAGAGAAGGACGACGGTGTGTTGACACGTCTGTGCGAACTGCTGGGGCTGGAGTCCTATCCTTCGCGGATTGAGGCGTACGATATTTCCAACTATGGGGAAGAACACCTGACTGCCGGCATGGTAGTATGCGAGGACGGCCGGATGAAAAAGAGCGATTACCGCTATTTCCGCATCGGTTCCGTGGAAGGAACCGACGATTATGGCAGTATGCGCGAGGCGCTTTCCCGCCGGTTGGCGCATTTGTCTGACGGAGAAGGTTCTTTTTCACACAGACCGGATCTGATTCTTTTGGATGGCGGTATGAACCATGTGGCAGTCGTCCGACAGGTTTTGCGGGAAATGCATGAAGATATTCCGGTGTTCGGTATGGTCAAGGACAATTATCACAAGACGCGCGCACTGTGCACGGACAGCGAGGAGATCAGTATTGCCCGTGAGAATGCCGTGTATGTGTTTCTTTACAAATTGCAGGAAGAGGTCCATCGCTTCACGATTTCCAGAATGCAGGCGGCAAAGAGAAAAACGCTCAGGACTTCTTCTCTGACGGTCATTCCCGGTATCGGTCCGGCAAAGGCGAAGCGCCTGCTTGATGCCTTTGGCGGAGCGGGAGCTTTGCGTGAAGTATCCGAAGAGGCGATTGCCGGGGTGGACGGGATCAGCGCCCGGGATGCAAAGGCGGTCTATGCGCATTTCCGGGGAACGGAGAAAAAATGAAAAGGGGACGTTATTATGAGAATTGTGACCGGTAAGGCGAAAGGGTGCAATTTGACGGCACCGGCAGGCGAGGAAACAAGACCGACGCTGGCGCAGGTGAAGGAAGCAGTGTTTTCCATGATCCAGTTTGACCTGGTGGGAAAAGAGATTCTGGATCTGTTTGCGGGGTCCGGACAGCTTGGATTGGAAGCGCTTTCGCGCGGTGCGGCGCATGCGACTTTTGTGGATATTTCGGGAAAAGCCATTGCAGCAATTGAGCAGAACGCAGCCAAAACACGTTTGGCGGACGGGTGTACAATCGTCCGAGCGGGATGGAGTGACTTTTTAAGAATGCGCGGGGGGAAAGTCGTATACGACTTCGTTTTTCTGGATCCCCCGTATGATATGGGTGTGTTGCCGGCGGTTCTCCGCTGCCTTTTGAAATACAGAATGCTGCGGAAGACCTCCCTTGTCATCTGTGAAAGTGCCCAGGCGGCAGATGTGTTTGACGGTGATGAAGAATTGCGTGCATGCTTCCATACGGAGCGTGAAAACCGCTACGGGCAGGCATATATAACGCTTTTGTCTCCGGTTTTGTCCGATCGGGCGGAGGAATCAGTGTGAAGACTGCGCTGCTGCCCGGAAGCTACGATCCGATTACGGTCGGGCATATGGATGTGATTTTGCGTGCCAATATGCTTTTTGACAGGGTGATTGTGTCAGTGATGAACAATGATGCAAGAAAGTATGGTGCGGCGCTGTCGGATAAGCACTATCTGTTTTCCATGGAGGAGCGAGTGATGCTTGCGCGTGCCGCGTGTGCACAATTGCCAGGGGTAGAGGTGATTGGCGGGGACGGGCTGCTGATTGATCTTTTTGATGCCGTCGGTGCCGATGTGATTCTGAAGGGTGTGCGGAACGAAACGGATTTTACGTATGAGCAGAAACACGCACACTGGAACCGGACGCACAATCAAAGAGCGGAAACGTTGTATCTGCCGGCGGATGAACGGTATGAATCGGTCAGTTCGACCATGGTCAAAGAACGCCTGCTTGCCGGTCAGTCACCGGAGGGGCTTGTGCCGCAGGGAGCTGCCGGTATGATATTGGATATATTAGAGAGGCGAAACATAGGGGGATCTGAAAAGTGAAAAAGGAAGTTTCCAAAAATAAGGGTATGGGCGATTACGGAAAGAACGCTGTGGCTGGCATTGTCGTAACGGCGTTGATCGGCATCATTATCGGCGTTCTGATGATTGCATTGGCGCGGACGGACATCATTGTCAAGGTTTTGCATGTGACCATGATTGTTGTCGGCGTTGTAACCGTTGCGGTCAATATTCCGGGCATCATTACCGGTGCGATGAACACCGGGGAAAAAGAAGGAGTTCTGACGCTCGTTTGGTCGGTGATCGGTGTGCTGTTCGGCATTCTGCTGATCATCAATCAGGGACCCGTCATTTCTGCCATGGTGGCGCTTTACCTGCTGATTATGCCGGTAGTGCGGTTGATTACCGCAGTGGATCGCAAGGCGCAGCTGCGTGCCGAGCTGCCGCGGTTGATTTTGGGACTTGTGATTGCAATTCTGTTTCCCGGAACGCTTGCCGACGGCGCAATTGCGGTGCTTTGCTGGATTTTGCGCATTGCAGGGATTGTTTTAACGCTTCTTTCGGTGGTATATGCGGTGGTCGGATGCATTTTGCTGAAAAAAGCGGAAAAGGAAGCCGCAAAGCCGCGTCCGAATGTGATTTATGCGGATACAACCGGCGACGGGAAAATTGATACCGTTTTATTTGACGATGACCGGGACGGAACGGTGGATCGGGAAACACCCTATGAGAAATGAGCGAATGTGACCAAGTCGCATTCCGACTGCGGAATAATCATCCGTCTGTCATAAGGGATTCACACAATATTCATATGTCTGTGGTAACCTTAAAACACTGAGCCGTTTGGCTCCGAAAAGGAGTAAGCATGAGTAAGAAAAAAGACACATATAATCAGACAGCGATCAGAACTTCCATCGGCGGGCAGGCGTTGATTGAGGGCATCATGATGCGCGGACCGAAGCTGACTGCGATGGCGGTGCGCAATACCAAAGGTGAAATCGTGATTGAAAAAGAACCGACGACCATGTCCAAACACAAAAAAGTAGGGAAAATTCCGTTTGTACGCGGCATTTTCAATTTTGTGGATTCCATGAGATGCGGCTACAAATATCTGATGCGTTCCGCACAGCTTTCCGGATTGGAGGAAGCAGAGGCGGAATTGGCTCGTGAAAAAGAGGAAAAGAAAAGAAAGAAAGCGGGAGAAGCGGCGGCGGAAGAGATTTCCGGTAATCCGGTTGATCCCGCCGGGACGGTCACTGCCACGTCCGTTGCGCAGCCGACGGAAGAAGCAGGTGCCGCACCGTCGGCAGATAATGCGATGCCGGCGCCGGACGGAGACGGCGCTGCGGCAGTGATTCCGGAGCCGAAAAAGGAGAATTCTCCCTTGTCTGTGCTTGTGATGGTTCTCGGTGTGGTGTTCGGTGTCGGTATTGCGGTAGGGCTGTTTGTGATTCTGCCGACACTGATTTACAGAGGATTTGCACATTTGATTCCCGGGTTGCAGCCTGCCGGACATGTGGCTCTTACCTCGCTTTACAAGTCGTTAATTGAGGGCATCGCACGGATTTTGCTTCTGGTGGGCTATATGGCTGCCGTTTCCCTGATGAAAGACATCCGGCGGACATTCCAGTATCACGGCGCGGAGCATAAGACCATTTTCTGTTATGAGCATGGGCTTCCGCTGACGGTCGAGAATGTACGCAAACAGCGCCGCTTTCATCCCAGATGCGGTACGTCATTTTTGATTCTGATGGCTTTGGTCGGTATTTTTATTTCTTTCTTGATCGATCCGTTGTACTATCTGATCAGCGGTTCCGATGCGGGGATGCCGCTCGTGCTTCGCTGGGGAATCAAGCTTTTGCTGATCCCGCTGATTGTCGGCATCGGTTATGAATTGATCAAGTTTGCGGGCAGGCATGACAACCTGCTGACGCGGATTATTTCCGCGCCGGGACTTTGGCTGCAGCGTCTGACCGTTTATGAACCGGATGATTCTATGATTGAATGTGCCATTGCCGCCGTCAAAGAGGTGATTCCCGATGACGGAAGCGACAGGCTCTGATCTGTTTTTTCTCTAAATTTTTAACCGAAGGAGTGTTTTTACCATGCGCGTGATTGTGTGTAAGGATTATGAAGAAATGTCCGATGTTGCCGCAAGGGCGGTGGCGGAGGTGATGAACCGGAATCCGCATGCTGTGTTGGGACTGGCAACAGGTTCCACGCCGGAGGGGATGTACGACCGTCTTGTGGAGATGAACCGCGACGGGGAGATTGATTTTTCGGGCATTACAACCGTCAATTTGGATGAGTATTACCCGATTTCACCTGAAAATGAGCAAAGTTATCGCTACTTTATGAATAAACACCTGTTTGATCGGGTGAATATTAAGAAGGAGAACACTTACGTGCCTGACGGAACGGCTCCCGATGCGATGGCAGAGGCGGCACGGTATGAGGCATTTGTCCAGTCGCTCGGCGGTGCGGATCTGCAGATTCTCGGAATCGGTCGGAACGGTCACATTGCGTTCAATGAGCCGGAGGCGGCGCTCTATCCCGAAACCCACGTGACGGCATTGACTGCGGACACCATTCAGGCGAATGCGCGTTTCTTTGCAAGCGAGGATGAGGTTCCGCGGGCGGCGCTTACCATGGGTATGGGAACCATTCTTTCCGCAAAGAAGATTGTCATCCTTGCCAACGGAGAAGGAAAGCGCGAGGCGGTTCGCCGCATGCTGGACGGTAGAGTCGGTTGTGATTGCCCTGCAAGCTTTTTGCATTTGCATCGCAACGTTACGCTGATTTGTGATGAATCGGCGATGGGGAAGTAACGGGCAAAATGGAAGAAATCAGTCTGGCTTTTTTGAAATCGGTTCGTGAAGAGACGGCAGCGGCGGTGGAGGAATTGGTAGCTGTTGCCGGACTCCGGCAGGGACAGATGCTTGTGGTGGGGTGTTCTTCCTCGGAAATTGTCGGTGGCAGCATCGGGAAGGCGTCCAGCAGCGAGGCTGCGGAAGCGGTGTATGCGGGATTGCAGCGTGTTTTGGATAGCCGTGGGATTTATCTTTGCGCACAGTGCTGTGAACATCTGAATCGCGCCCTGATTTTGGAACGCGCCTGCGCCGAACAATACGGCTATGAGCCTGTTTGTGTTTTGCCACAGCCGCATGCGGGCGGATCCTTCGCAACAGCGGTATGGGCGCATATGCAGGATCCCGTTGCGGTTGAACATATCCGCGCACATGCCGGAATGGATATCGGAGGAACATTGATCGGCATGCATTTACGTGATGTTGCAGTTCCGGTTCGCTTGCAGGTACAGCGGATTGGGGATGCGTTGCTTTTGGCAGCCAGAACCAGATCCAAATACATCGGCGGCGCCAGGGCGGTCTATCCGGCAGTCAGAGAAGTCCGGGATCAGTAGTGCGCGGAAAGGTTACTCATATATTTGTGAACGTCATGCTGAACGTACGCTAACGTGTGCTAAACATATGTTGAACGTATGACTGAACGCGGTGTTAAAGGGGCGATTTTCCGCGAAATTGTCCGAAAAAAACGCAAAAATGTCCGCATTGTATCTTGACAGGCAATAGAAACTGTGCTATAATGAAACACGATTCAGATGGGAATTCTGTCGCAGGCAGATGTTGCGACGGGGCAAAATAAGGGACAGGAGAGAGTAATATGGAGATAGCTATCATCGCACATGACATGAAAAAGGAACTGATGACACAGTTTTGTATTGCTTATTGCGGTATTCTCAGTAAGCATAATCTTTGCGCGACAAGTATCACCGCAAAGTATATTTCAGAGGCGACTGGCTTGAAGATTGAGCGACTTCTGACCGGGGAGCAGGGCGGTGAACAGCAAATCGCTTCCCGAATTGCCTATAACGAAATTGATGTGCTGATTGATTTCCGTGACACAAGACCGTCTGCTGTGTTTGATGACGAAGAACATGAGCTTTTGCGGATGTGTGATCTTTACAATGTGCCGGTTGCAACCAATATTGCAACTGCCGAGGTACTGATTATGGCACTTGAGAGAGGCGATCTTGACTGGCGCGAGATTGTGAATCCCCGTTCGGACTACAATCGGCGGAAGAACCTTCGCTGAAGGGCGTTTGTAAGACCCGAAAAGCGAAAAGATAAAGCGGGAGAATATGTCGTTCTGTTTCGACACGCACAGAGAGAAGGCGGTTGGTGTAAGCCTTTGGTGCGGATAGGACGGTACCATCTCTTTGATCCAATCGGATAAATGAAGTGAAAAGCACGGGTGGAACCGTGCGTCTGTCACAGGCGCACCCCGGCATCGGATGGATTGGCTGACAGCCGTCCGCGAAGCCGGGGTGTGCTCTTCTTTTTTGACTTGATATTGCAAGGCATTACCGTGCAGTCCGCGCAGCGCAACTGCGCCGTTGGAATTACGCGGTGAAGCATTAAGTTGCAGATAAACAACAGAAAATCGGAGGATATTCAAATGAAAATCAGATTCGGAGAAAAAGAAATCCAAGCCGATGCACCCATAACGGTGTATGATGCGGCAAAAGAGGCAGAATTGATCGACCGTTCGGTGTTGGCGGCAACGGTGAACGGCAAGGTTTGCGCATTGACACAGGTGTTGGACAGTGATGCGGATGTCCGCCTTCTGACGTTTACGGACGAAGAAGGAAAACATGTATTCCGCCATACGGCGTCGCATATTCTTGCGCAGGCGGTCAAGCGCTTGTTCCCGCAGGCGAAGTTGACGATCGGTCCAGCCATTGAGAACGGTTTTTATTACGACATTGACAGCGACACGCCGTTTACTCCCGAGATTTTGAAAAAATTAGAGGAGGAAATGAAGCACATAGTCAAGGAAAACCTCAAGATTGAGCGGTTTGAATTGCCGCGCGCCGAGGCAATTGCGCTGATGCAGGAAAAAGAGGAGCCTTACAAAGTGCAGCTCATTGAAGAATTGCCGGCGGATGCAGTGATCAGTTTTTACCGCCAGGGCGAGTTTACCGATCTGTGCGCAGGACCGCATCTGTTTTCGACCGGTCTTGTCAAGGCATTTAAGCTGACGCAATGCACGGGCGCTTATTGGAAGGGCGACCAGAAGAACAAACAATTACAGCGTATTTACGGTATTGCATATCCCACAAAGGATGAAATGAATGCGTTCCTTGCGCAGCAGGAAGAAGCCAGAAAGCGCGACCACAACAAGATCGGCAGAGAGCTTGAATATTTCACAACGGTGGATCTGATCGGTCAGGGATTGCCCGTTATCCTTCCCAAGGGCTCCCGCGTCATTCAGACGCTTCAAAGATGGGTGGAAGACGTCGAACAGAGCAGAGGATATTTGTTGACCAAAACGCCTTTGATGGCAAAGCGTGAGTTCTTTAAGATTTCCGGACACTGGGATCATTACCTGGACGGCATGTTTGTTATGGGTGACCCGGATGATTATTCCAAAGAGTGCTTTGCGCTCCGTCCGATGACTTGCCCGTTCCAGTATCAGGTGTTTTTGAATAAAAAGCGCTCCTACCGGGATCTGCCCATGCGTTTGGGCGAGACGTCCACACTGTTCCGCAACGAGGATTCGGGAGAGATGCACGGACTGATCCGTGTCCGCCAGTTTACCATTTCCGAGGGGCATTTGATTTTGCGTCCCGAGCAGTTGGCAGAAGAATTCAAGGGTTGCCTGGATCTTGCCAAGTACTGTCTGGAAACGGTCGGTTTGTGGGAGGACTGCTCCTTCCGCTTCTCGCAGTGGGATCCCAACCGGAAGGATAAGTATGAGGGGACCCCGGAGCAGTGGGACCATGCACAGGGTGTTATGAAGGAATTGCTGGATCACTATCTCGGCGCGGACAATTACAAGATCGGCATTGATGAAGCGGCGTTCTACGGACCGAAGCTGGATATTCAGTGCAAAAACGTATTCGGAAAAGAGGATACCATCGTTACCATTCAGATCGATATGTTGCTTGCCAAAAAGTTTGGCATGGAATATGTTGATTCCGATAATACGCTCAAAACGCCGTATATCATTCACCGCACGTCGCTTGGCTGCTACGAACGTACACTGGCACTGCTGCTCGAAAAGTACGCAGGTGCGCTGCCAATGTGGATGGCGCCTGAGCAGGTGCGTCTGCTTCCGATGGGCGATGAGCAGGTCGCTTATTGCGACGCGTTCGCACAGCGGTGCGCGAATGCCGGTATGCGCGTAAGCGTCGATAAGAGCAACAATACCATTGGATATAAAATCCGGTCTGCACAGCAGGAAAAGGTTCCTTATATGCTGATTGTCGGTGCCAAGGAGGTTGAAAACAACACGCTTGCCGTCCGTTCCCGCAAATATGCGGATCTTGGCAGCATGAGCGGGGATGAATTCTTCGCAAAGGCACAAAAAGAGATTGCAGAAAAGAGCAAAGATAACTGACTTATGAATACCGGGCGGTAGAGTCTTTGACTTTACTGCCCGATAGTTTTTTGAATTTTGAAGCCGGAAAACATTTTTTGCGAGAGGGTGATGGCGGACGGTTGGATGCCTGCGTCGGGTGACCGGACAGGCTTTTTTGCATGAATTTGTCAAATTCCGGGCAGAGGACTTGACGGCGCTTGGAATATATGGTACAATGAGAGAAATCAATGTATTTGAACGACAACAGATATGGAGCATGGTATGACAAAAATCAGAAGGTTTCATGGCGGTGTCCACCCGGCAGGGCACAAAGAGGATACAGCGGCGGAAAAAATCCGCCGCCTTTTGCCGGATCGAACATTGACATATCCGCTATCTCAACACATCGGTGCAGGTGCGCGCGTATGCGTTACTGTGGGTGAGCGGGTCAGACGGGGACAGATGCTTGCGGAAGCGCAGGGAAATGTATCTGCCCCGATTCATTGTGCCGTATCGGGAACGGTCAAAGCCATCGGACCTGTTATGACCGCACGCGGGGAAAAAGCGGAATCGATTACGGTGGAAAATGACGAGGTTTACGATACTGTGCCCGGATACGGCGAGGAACGTGACGTTTCTTCCTTAACGCCGGAGGAGATCATTGCGGGTATCAGGGATGCGGGGATTGTCGGATTGGGAGGTGCCGGCTTCCCGATGCATGTCAAACTTGCGGTGCGTGAACCGGAGAAAATCCGCACACTGATTGTAAACGGCGCCGAATGTGAGCCGTATCTGACGTGCGATTACCGGCTGATGCTGGAGCGCGGGGAGGCGCTGTGCCGCGGACTGCTCCTGCTATTGCGTCTGTATCCCAATGCGGAGGCAGTGATTGCGCTGGAGGACAACAAACGCGATGCGGCGGCGCATCTGCGCGATGTCGTGGCATGTGAAAAGCGTATTCGTGTTGCCCTCTTGCCGACGCGGTATCCGCAGGGCGGCGAACATATGCTGATTTATGCACTGACCGGGGAACGGATCAGGACCGGGCAGCTGCCCGCAGATGTCGGATGTGTGGTGGTAAATGTGGCTTCTGTCATTGCGGCGGATGACGCGTTGGAACGCAGTATGCCGTTGACCGAGCGGGTGATGACCGTTTGCGGTGATGCGGTGGCAGAACCGGGCAACTTCCTTGTCAGCATCGGGGATTCTTTTCGGCATGTGCTGCATGCCGCCGGCGGGCTTCGCGTTACACCGGAGAATTTGATCGCGGGCGGACCGATGATGGGGAGTGCACTGTTTTCTGTGGATGTTCCCGTCACCAAAACGGCATCCGGGCTTCTTGCTTTTGCACACGATCCGCGGGCAAAATACCATCAGACCGCCTGTATCCGCTGCGGTGCCTGTGTGCGGGTCTGCCCGGAAGGGTTGGTGCCGCAGATGTTGGCGCAATCCGCCGACAGGGAACAGATCGATCGTTTTGTGCAGAGCAGTGGTCTTTCCTGCATTGAATGCGGCTGTTGTGCCTATGCCTGCCCTGCAAAATTACCGCTGGTGCAGTCAATCCGCTATGGAAAGCGTGCTGCCAGACAGAAATTGTCCCAAACGAAGGAGGAAAAGAAATGACTGATGCACCGGATAACAATGTTCGTGTATCCTGTTCACCGCATTTGTGCGGAAACAGGACAACGCGGCGGATTATGATCGACGTATCCATTGCCCTCCTGCCTGCTTGCGGAATGGGAATTTATACGTTTGGAATACGCGCACTGGCGGTTTTGGTTCTGTGCGTTGCTTCCTGTGTCATGTCGGAATTTCTGTTTTGCCTGCTGATGCATAAGGAACAGACTGTCGGGGATTGGAGTGCCGTGGTGACCGGTCTGATTCTTGGGGTGAATCTGCCGGCAAGCGTTCCGCTTTGGCTGCCGCTGCTCGGCGGGGCTTTTGCCATGGTGATTGTCAAACTTCTGTTCGGCGGAATCGGACAGAACTTTATGAATCCCGCGCTGGCTGCACGTTGCTTTTTATTGATTTCTTTTGCGGGAATCATGACTGCTTTTCCGGCAACCTACCGCACGATTTTGCCCAATGCGACAGATGCCGTTTCTTCGGCAACTCCGCTTGCGGCAGTCCGTGCCGGGGAAAATCCGGATTGGCTCCGGATGCTTCTGGATACCCACAACGGCTGTATCGGGGAAAGTTCGCCGATTGCCATTGCGGTGGGGGCACTGTATCTTTTGATCCGCCGTGTTATCACGCCGCGGATTCCACTGATCTACCTCGGTTCCACGATCGGATTGATCGCGCTGTTCCAGGTGTTCAGCGGCAGCGGTGCGTTCTTGACACCGGGGTATCTGGTCGCGCAGCTTTGCGGCGGCGGACTTCTGATTGGTGCGTTTTTTATGGCAAATGATTATACGACCAGTCCGATTACCCCCTGGGGACAGGTGCTCTATGCGCTTTTGCTTGGACTGCTGACATCGCTGTTTCGGGTTTTTGGCTCGGCGGCAGAGGGCGTGTCCTATGCGATTATCATCGGAAACTGTGTTGTACCTCTGATTGAATCTGTGACTCAGCCGGTGCCGCTGACCGGACGCCACGGGAAGGGAGGCACAAAGGGATGAAGGGCGTAGTACAGAAGAAAAAGGAAAACGGCGTGTCGTTGATTTTCCGGAATGCGCTGATCCTTTGTCTGATTACGATGATTGCAGGCGTCGCGTTGGCGTTTGTTTATGCGTTGACCCGGGACCCGATTTCAAAGGCGGAATATAAGGAAGAACAGGATGCATGCCGTGCGGTATTTGCAGATGCAGACGCATTTGTTCAGCCGGAGGGGGCAGATCTGCCGGCAGACGACGGTTGGTGCATTGAAAAGCTATATTTTGCAAAGAAAGCGGAGAAGACACTCGGATACGTGATGCGCGTCCGGACAGGTGCCGGATATGGCGGGGACATTGTGCTGGTTCTCGGCGTAAAGCCGGACGGAAAAATTTCCGGTATGCGCGTGATCGATGCCTCAGGAGAGTCCCCCGGACTGGGTGCACGGTGTCTTGATTCCGATTTTTCCAATCAGTTTACCGGTATGCAGTCACCTCTTACCTATACCAAAGGGGGACAGAGCGGCGCCAATGCGGTGGACGCGATCAGCGGTGCCACCATCACCACGTCTGCCGTAACGGAAGCGGTGGATCGCGCACTCGTCTGGATTGCATCGTATCGGGCAACTTTGCCGCCGGAAACGGATGACAGTACGGTGTCGGAGGAGCAGACGACAGATATGGAAGATACAGAGAAAACAGAGAAAGAAGAAACCATCGCAGAAGATACTGCGGATTCGGAAACAGAGTCCATTACGACAGAGGAGGTGACGACAGGGCATGAAGACAGCGCAGAATAAAGAAAAGGGGCAGCTCATGCGCAAAAATTCTCCCCTTGAACGGATCTGGAACGGCGTTTGGCGGGAAAATCCGACCTTTGTACTGTTTCTCGGCATGTGCGCGACACTGGCTGTCACCACAAGCGCACGCAACGGCTTTGCGATGGGCGTGTCAACGGCGGCGGTGTTGGTGCTTTCCAATGTTGCGATTTCCGCATTGCGCCGTTTCATTCCGGACAGTGTACGGATGCCGGCATATATCGTGATTGTCGCTTCCTTTGTGACAGTTGCGGAGCTGTTGATGCATGCATATACCCCGTCGCTGTATAAGGCGCTGGGAATTTACATTCCGCTGATTGTGGTCAATTGTATTATTTTGGGACGCGCGGAGGCCTTTGCTTCCAAAAACGCGGTCATTCCTTCGCTTTTTGACGGATTGGGCATGGGACTTGGTTTTACCGGCGCCCTGACTCTGATCGGACTTTTGCGGGAACTTTTGGGCGCAGGAACGGTGTTCGGTATTCGCGTTCTGGGCGATTGGTATACGCCTGTTTCCGTTTTTGTGCTTGCGCCCGGGGCATTCTTTGTCCTGGCGGGTATTGCGGCATTGCGCAACGCCCGGCGCGCAAAAAAGCACCCGGAGAAGCAGGAATCGCCGACTTGCGGCGGAAGCTGCCGTCTTTGCCCGGGAGGATGCGCGGGAAAGGCGGATCGCGGCGTGCAGAAATCTTCTGAATCTTCAAAAGGGGAGGAAAAAGAAGCATGAAAACCGTTCTGTTGACCATTCTTGCCACCGTTTTGGTGGACAATGTTGTGTTGAGTCAGTTCCTGGGTCTTTGCCCTTTCCTCGGGGTTTCCAATCGCAAGAAAACCGCCGCCGGTATGGGAGCGGCTGTAATTTTTGTCATTACGCTTTCCTCTTTGGTGACGGCGCTGTTGTATAACGGTTTGCTTGCACGTTTTGATCTGGACTATTTGAAAACCATTGTTTTTATTCTTGTGATTGCCGCACTGGTACAGTTGGTGGAGATGGTATTGCGCAAATGTATGCCGGCGCTTCATCGTTCATTGGGAGTATACCTTCCGCTGATTACAACAAACTGCGCTGTTTTGGGAGTAGCTCTTAAAAACGTGCAGGACGGTCTGGGTGTTGGTATGAGTGTTCTGACCGGATTCGGAACCGCCTGCGGATTTGCCCTTGCAATTCTGATTATGGCAGGAATCCGCGAGCGCCTGGAAGGAAACGACATTCCGAAGCCGTTTCGCGGAATGCCCATTGTGCTGATCTGCGCGGGGCTGATGGCAATCGCCTTTATGGGGTTTTCGGTCTTGCGGTAAAGGAGGAGAAAAATGAATTGGATTGCGATTTTGACCGGTGCGGGTGTTGTCACCGGACTTGGCGTCCTGATTGGGGGTTTCCTCGGCGTCTTTGGCAGAATTTTTGCGGTGGAGAGCGATGACCGTGTACGTGAGATCCGGGAACACCTGCCCGGGAGCAACTGCGGCGGTTGCGGATTTACCGGTTGCGATGCAATGGCGCAGGCGATTGCGGACGGACGGGCGGTGCCGTCCGGGTGTGCCGGTTGCGATGCGGAAAACCGTGCGGCTATTTCTTTGTTGATGGGAATTGCGGATACGGAGCCGGTCAGGAAAGTCGCCTGTGTTTTTTGCAGCGGTACGTGTGAAACGGTCGTCCAACGTTATCAGTATGAGGGAATCAGCGACTGCCGGCGCGCGATGCTTGTGCCCGGCGGCGGGAGTAAGGCGTGCGGATACGGTTGTATCGGCATGGGAAGTTGTGTTGCGGCGTGCCCGGTCGGAGCGATCCGTGTACAGGATGGGTGTGCCGATGTGGACGGATCCCTGTGCATCGGTTGCGGCGCATGCGTGCGGGTATGCCCCAGAAACCTCATTCACCTGCTTCCGGCGTCTGCGCCGTATGTTGTGCGCTGTGATTCCAAAGAAAAGGGAAAAGCGGTGCGTGAGAACTGTGCGACCGGATGTATCGGGTGCGGTATTTGTGCCAAAAAATGTCCGTCCGGTGCCATTTCCGTACAGGATAATCTTGCAAGAATCAATCCCGCGGTGTGTACCGGGTGCGGTGTTTGCGCCTCTAAATGTCCTGCCGGTATTATCCGCAGGCAACCGAGTGGGGTCGTTGCCGTTGTATCCTCCGAAGAGGGAGAAGGGCAGGCATGAAACGCTTTTTTCTCCTGCCGGCGCTTGTGCTCCTTTTTCTCTCCCTGCCTGCGTGCAAAACAAGCGAAACCGCATGGGAAACGGCGGTCTATACGGACTGCTTTGACACGGTTCTGGAAATTCGTTACCTTGCCGGAAACGTGCAGGAGGCAGACCGTTTACATGCGTATCTGTTGGAATTGCATCAGTTGTTCGACATTTACAACCGCTATCCCGATACGGTAAATTTAGCGATGCTCAATGCGTGCGCAGGCGGGGTTGCGCTGGAGATGGATGCACGGATCTGTGAGATGCTCTCCTTTTGTGTGCGGTGCGAGGAAGAATCCGAGGGGGCGGTAAACCCGATGATGGGAAGCGTATTGCGCCTTTGGAAAACGACCCTCCGGGACGGTGTTCTGCCGGATGCGGATACGTTGCAACAGGCACGCGAGCATACGGCAATCGACAGCCTTGTGATTGACAGGGAAAAGAACACCGTGCGTATTACCGATCCGCTTGCTTCTGTGGATGTCGGAGCGATCGCAAAGGGGTATGCGGGACAGATGGCGGTGGAATATGCCAAGGCACAGCTGCCTGCGATCCTGTTCTTTAATCTGGGGGGCAATGTCTGTACGGTTCGCCCGAAACCGGACGGACAGAATTACCGAATTGCCATACAGAATCCGCGCGGCGAAGGAAGTCTGACCGAGGTTTCGGTCAAGGCGGGGCAATGCGTGGTTTCCTCAGGCGATTATCAACGCTATCGGATCATTGACGGGGTGCGTTATCACCACATTATCGACCCCGCTACGGGAATGCCGACGACCGGAAAATGTGCAGTGAGTGTGATCGGTGCGGACAGCGGCGTTGCGGACTTTTTGTCGACGGCGCTGTTGATTTTACCGGATGACCGTGCAGAGACCCTGCTTTCGCGTTATCCGGATGTTTGGGTGCTGCTTGTGGATGCGGACGGAACGGTAGTGACAAAGGGAGAGCAGGCTGCAGCTCAACCGTGAATGTTACGGATGCAGAAAAATGTGAGGTGAGGAAAGTGACCGGAGGCAAGATCCGGAATAGGGTGAGCGCAGGTTTGCTCGGTTTGCTGATTTTTTGTATCAGCGCAGGGAGTTGCGCGTCCAAAAACACGCAGACAGATGCTACGGCGCGGTACACACAGTACCGGAATCAGGTATCAGAGGCGGATTGCGTCCGCGTGGAGCGGACATACAGTTATGTATATGATTTTGACTTTGCCGGTGAGGCGGATACGACTGAACGCAAAGGGGGCGTTACATACGTTCTTGTGCGCGACGGAAAAGAGATGTCTTTCTCCGGCGAAACGGCAGAATCCGGTGCGCAGGTACTGATGCGGTGTGTCGGAAACCGTTGCTATTATACGGGAGATCAGGGGAACCGGTATTGCGATGTGACGGATGTGCAAAAGAAAACCATCCTTTCTTCTCTCTGCAACCGTGATTTTACCGGCACTGCGTGCCCGCAGAGCGCTGCCTTCGGAAGTATCGGGCAGGAGCGCATTGCGGATGCGTGGAAGCTGTACTGCGAACAACCCTCCGATGCCTTGATTGCGGAGTACACGCGCGATTATGCCGCGCTTACGTCAGCTTGTGAAGACGTGCGGGCAGAGATGAATGCATATCGCTTTACCGTGACCGGCATGGAGAGCAGGCCGCAGAGCACCGTGCTTGAATATACCCTGACCATGCGCATGACCTATGGGGAACAATCCATCACGATTGTTGCCAATGTGAATGTTTACACAAACTATACTTATCCGGATGCCGGCGAATACCGTATTACAGAGCCGGAGTCTTTGGACGGATATACCAAATTTGATTTTGCTGGGGAATCCGGTCTTTGAAGAGGAAACTTTGCTTCGATATGATACAGGAAAAAGATGATTTTACACAGGGCAGAATTCTGCCGAAATTTTTCCGATTTGTTCTTCCCGTTCTGGGGGCACTTCTTTTACAGGCGGCATATGGCGCGACCGATCTTGCGGTAGTCGGGTGGTTCGGAGATAAAACCGGAACCGCAGCGGTCGGAACCGGCAGTGCGGTGATGCAGCTGGTGACGGTGATTATTGCCGGCGTGACAATGGGAGCGACGGTTGTGATCGGTCAGCTTTTGGGAGAACGCAAACCGGAGGATGCCGGACGTGCGATCGGCTCTTCCGTTTGGCTGTTCGGCGGGCTTGCGGTCATTCTGACCATCCTGATGGAATTGCTGACGGAGCCGCTTGTCCGGTTGATGAATGCGCCGGAAGAGGCGTTTTTGCAGACTGTCACTTATGTGCGTATTTGTTCTGCCGGCATTGTTTTGATTACCGCTTATAACGGCATCAGCGGGGTATTCCGCGGTCTGGGAAATTCGCGGTTGCCGCTTTTGTTTGTTGCCATTGCGGCTGCTTTCAATGTGGCAGGCGACTTTATTCTGGTCGGCGCGTTTCGGATGGATGTGGCGGGCGCCGCCATTGCTACGGTTGCGGCGCAGGGGCTGAGCGTGGTTCTGTCCCTTCTCATTATTCGGCGGCACCAAATGCCGTTTACCATGAACCGTGCAAGTATGCGCCCGGACAGAAGGCTGATCCGCCGGATTCTCCGTGTGGGACCCCCGATTGCCCTGCAGGACGCATTGGTGCATCTTTCTTTCCTTCTGATCAACTCCGCGGTCAACGCCATCGGGATTGAGCAGTCTGCCGGATACGGCGTGGCGGAACGTGTAACTGCGTTTATTTTTCTCGTGCCGTCTGCGGTCATGGCAGGTGTGTCCGCCTTTGTTGCGCAGAATATGGGCGCCGTGAAGCGGGATCGGGCGAAGAAAACGACTTTTCTGGCGATGGGAATCGGCTGTGCTTTCGGTGTCCTTCTGTTCTGTGCCGGTTTCTTCGGCGGGGAAATACTTTCCGGACTGTTTTCTCACGAGCCGGATGTGGTCGAACAGTCGGCAATGTACCTGCGCGGTTTTTCCGCTGACTGCCTGCTGACCTGTGTGCTGTTTGCTTTTATCGGTTATTTCAACGGTTGCGGAAAAACGGTTTATGTCATGATTCAGGGCATAACCTCATCCTTCCTTTTCCGGGTGCCGCTTTCCTGGTTGTTTGCGCGTATCCCCGGTGCGACCCTGACAACGATCGGGTTTGCCGCGCCGATTGCGACCGTATACGGCATTGCTTTCTGCATTGTCTGTTATTTCCTGATGGAGCGAAAGGAAAAGAAACTTGTGTAAATAAAAAGGTGGCTATGCGATTTCCAAAGCACGGAAACGCATAGCCGTTTTTTGATTTTTATGCCTCAAACTGGCTGTTGTAGAGGTTGGCGTAGAAACCGCCTTTTTGCATCAGTGTTTCGTGATTTCCCGTTTCAATAATCTGCCCGTCCTTCATGCACAGGATCAGATCTGCCTCGCGGATGGTGGAAAGGCGGTGTGCGACCACAAAGGAGGTGCGCCCCTTCATCAGTTTTGCAAATGCATTCTGAATCTTCATCTCGGTGCGGGTATCGATTGACGAGGTTGCCTCATCCAGTATCAGTACCGGAGGCAGGCACAGAAAGACGCGCGCAATGCAGAGCAACTGTTTCTGACCCTGTGAGAGGGAACCGCCCCCCTCGCCGATGACGGTGTCATATCCCTGCGGAAGACGCCGGATAAAGGAGTGTGCGTGTGCGGCTTTTGCAGCCTCGATAATGGCATTGTCATCTGCGTCCGGGTTCCCTAGCGCAATGTTTTCCCGCACCGTGCCCGGTGTCAGCCAGGTGTCCTGCAGAACCATTCCGTAGCAGGAACGCATGCTTTGCCGGGTTATATTGCGCACATCGGTGCCGCAGAAGCGGATAGCCCCTTTATTCACATCGTAAAAACGCATCAACAGGTTGATGACCGTTGTTTTTCCGCATCCGGTGGGACCGACAATGGCAACACGCTTTCCGTAGTCGACCGACAGGTCAAAATCACGAATCAGCGGACGTTCCGGCTGGTAGGAGAAATACACATGCTCAAAGGCAACGGTATCATTTGCTTCGGTTTTGCCGATAACACGTGCGTCGGGGGCATCCGGAATTTCACTGGGTTGATCGATCAGAGTGAAAAGACGGTCCGCGCAGGCAAGCGCATTCTGCAATTCGGTAACAACACCGGAAATTTCATTGAAGGGCTTTGTATACTGTCCGGCATAATTGAGCATGACAGACAGTTCACCAACCGTCAGACCGGTCGATGCGACACCGCCGGAAGCAATGCAGATCAGGGCGCCGGTCAGTGCCACGGCGGCGTAAACCAGGTTGTTGACAAACCGCGTGGTCGGATTGGTCAGAGAAGAGAAGAATACCGCGCGGCGGGAGCATTGCTCCAGTTTTGTGTTGATCTCATCAAACTGCGCCATAGCACGGTCTTCGTAGGAAAAGGCGGTCACGGTCTTGTGATTCTGCAGCATTTCGTCCATCAAAGCTGTCTGATCGGCACGGATGGCTGCCTGCGTGCGGAACAGGTTGTAGGTGCGTTTGGTGATAAAAGAAGCAACAAAGAGCGAGAGCGGGGTCAGGACGACGACAATCAGCGCGATACGCCATTCCAGAATCACCATAAATACGAGCGTGCCCAATATCGTCAGAAGGCTGGTAAAGAATTGCGAGAATCCCATCAGTAGTCCGTCCGTAAACTGATCGGCGTCTGCAATGACGCGGCTGACCACGTCGCCGACCGGATGTGTGTCCAGGTAGGACAGCGGGAGCGTCTGAATCTTTTCAAACGCATCCTGCCGTACACGGCGGACAATTCCGAAGGTGATATGATTGTTGCAGATGTTCATCAGCCATTGCGCCAGCGCCACAATGCCGATGACGATCAAAACGCGTAAAAGAATCGGAAGGATCCCCTTCATATCCACACCGGCGTCGGTAATCAGGTCGATTGCGCGTCCGGTCAATATGGGGATATACAAGGTTCCGAGTACGGATATTACCGCAAACAGAAGGGAAAGCAGACACGGAAGGCGGTAATGCTTCAGATATCCGAGAATCCGACGGAGAACGGCGCCTTTTGCTATTTTGTTTTTTTTGGTTTTCTGTTGGTTTTTCATGCCGTTTCACCTCCCTTGAATTGTGATTCATGAATCTCGCGGTAGACGGGGCAGGCAGAAAGCAGTTCCTCATGTGTGCCGCGACCTGCCGTTTCACCGTCTTCCAGGACCAGAATCTGGTCTGCCGCATGGATGGAGGAGGTGCGCTGTGAAATAATGAAAACCGTTGGATGATAGTCCAGGGAACGCAGGGCATGACGCAATCTTGCATCGGTTGCAAAGTCAAGCGCGGAAGCGCTGTCGTCCAGAATCAGAATAGGCGGCTTCCCGACAAGTGCGCGCGCAATGGTCAGGCGCTGTTTCTGACCGCCGGAAAAGTTGCGTCCCCCCTGTTCCACCGGGGCGTCCAAACAACCTTCTTTTTTGCGGACGAATTCCTCTGCCTGCGCAAGGCGGAGCGCCTCCCAGATTTCATCATCTGTGGCATCCGCCTTTCCCCATTGCAGGTTGGAACGGATTGTGCCGCGGAAGAGAACCGCTTTTTGGGGGACAATGCCGACTATGCCGCGCAAACGGTCGGTCGGATAGGAACAGACTGGCTTGCCGAATACATAGACGGTACCTTCGGTTGCATCGTAAAAACGCGGGATCATATTGACCAGTGTGCTTTTTCCGGAGCCTGTCCCACCGATAATGCCGACGGTCTGTCCGGCAGGAACCGACAGGGAAATGTGGGAAAGCGCCGGCGCGGCGGCATTCGGATAGGTGAGGGAAACGTTATCAAAGCGAACCGCAACGGACGGGTCCTCTGCGGCATCCGAGGGAATGCTCTCCTGACCGACTTCGCTCTGTAGAACCGCATCAATTCTGTTGGCACATGCCGCAGCCTTGGTAACGGTGAAAATCGTATTTGCCAATTTGATCAGCTCAACGAGAATCTGAGACATATAGTTGGTCAGTGCAATAATTTCTCCCTGCGTTGCTCCGCCGACCTCGGCACGCAAGCCGCCGAAATAGATGATGGCGACCAGAGCACCGTTTACAACCACAAAGGTCAGTGGGTTCATCAATGCGGTGATACGACCGGTAAACTTCTGCAGGCGTGTGTGGCTGTCATTGGTTTCCCTGAAGGACTCGGTCTGACGTTCCTCCATTCCGAAGGCACGCACAACACGTACACCCTCCAGTGTCGAGCGCGTCTTGGCGGTGACCTCGTCCAATTTTCCCTGAATTTTTTTGTACAACGGCATCCCCGCAAGCATGATGGAAAAGACGATAACAGCAAGCAGGGGGACGGCGACCGCAAAAATCCAGGCAAGGGAAGCGTTGACCGTGAAAGCCATAATTACAGCGCCGAACACAATAATCGGGGAGCGCAGAAGCAGCCGCAATGTCATATTGATGCCGGACTGCACCTGGTTGACGTCACTGGTGATTCTTGTCACCATAGCGGAGGTGCCGACACGGTCGGTGTCCGCATAGGAAAAGCGCTGCATGTGTGCAAACAGATCGTGACGTAATACTGCGGCACATCCCACTGCCGCGCGTGCGGAAAAGTACTGCGCAACCAGCGTACAGGACAGACCGACAACGCCCAACAGAATGAGCAACGGGAACATTTTGAAAACAATGGATTTGTCTGCTACTCCGCTGACCGAACCGATGCCGTAGTCGATCATATATGCGACAACCACCGGTACCAACAGATCAAAACATGCTTCCAACAGTTTGAAAAGAGGCGCAAGGAACGCCTCTTTTTTGTAAATTTTCAGATAACGGAAAAAGAGCTTCATTTCTTAGATGATTCCTTTACAAATGCATGGTAAATTGCGCGAACCGCGTTTTCGTAGTCATGTTCTTCAATGCCGACAATAATGTTCAACTCGGAAGACCCCTGATCAATCATACGGATGTTGATGTGTGCATCCGCAAGGGCATTGAATACACGCACTGCGGTTCCTTTGGCTTTGACCATGCCACGTCCCACGACGGCAACTAAGGCAAGACCGTCTTCAATGACGATGCTGTCCGGACGCAGGCGGCGGTTGAGCGTCTGCAGAATGCGTTCGCGTCTGCCTTCAAGGACAGAGGAGGCAAGGATGACCGACATGGTATCAATGCCGGAGGGCAGGTGTTCAAAGGAGATGTCGTTTTCCTCAAAAATCTCCAGCACCTTCCTGCCGAAGCCGACCTCTGCGTTCATCATATCCTTTTCAATCGTGATGACCGAAAATCCCTTTCTGCCCGCAACGCCGGTGATGACATGTTCGCTGTCATAGCCGGACGCGCTTGCGACAATCATGGTGCCGCGGTCATTCGGCTGATTGGTATTGCGGATATTGATGGGGATTCCCGCATTCCGCACCGGGAAGATCGCGTCCTCATGCAGAACGGTTGCACCCATGTAGGAGAGCTCGCGCAATTCCCGGTAAGTGATGGTTTCAATGGAAAGCGGGTGGTCAACCAAACGCGGATCCGCCATCATGAAGCCGGAAACATCCGTCCAGTTTTCATACAGATCGGCAGATGCCGCACGGGCGACAATGGAACCGGTGATATCGGAACCGCCGCGCGAAAAGGTTTTGATTGTTCCGTTGGGCATACTGCCGTAAAATCCGGGAATAACGGCGTATTTATGGTGCCGCAGCTCCTCCCGCAGGACCTCGTTGGTTTTTTCCTCGTCGAAGGTTCCGTTCTCTTTGAAAAAGATAACACTTTCGGCATCAATAAAGGAAAAACCCAGATATTTTGACAGAATCAATGCATTCAGATATTCTCCGCGGGAGGCGGCATAGTCGCGTCCGGAGGCGTGAAGCATGGCATTTTTGACGTATTCAAACTCACCGGAAAGGTCAAAATGTATGCCCAGCTCGGCAATGATTCCGTTATAGCGTTCTACTATTTTGTTGTAATAAGCGTCAATCGCATCGGCTGATTCATGTGCACGAATCATTTCGTAGCAGGTATACAGCATATCCGTGACTTTGGTGTCCCCATTGTTGCGTTTGCCGGGGGCAGACGGAACCACATAGCGGCGTGCCGGGTCCGCTCGGATGATGGTTGCAACCTGCTTGAAGTGTTCGGCATCTGCTAAAGAACTGCCGCCGAATTTTACCACTTTGAGTGCCATAAAGTAACTCCTTTTCATTTTTGTCATGCGCGGAAAGGAAAACTCTCAGAGAAAAATCCAAATCCGTCTCTATTATATGCTTTTTTGTATGTGCTGTCAAGAGAAGCATCAAACATTCTCCCGCATCGGGCGGATTTTTTCCGGTCCGGTGTCCGGTTTGGAATCCGGGTCGTTGGACAGATAGCGCTTGGCTTGGGTAGAGAACAATTCATAGTATCTGCCGTGCTTTGCCATAAGCGTTTTGTGATCTCCTTCCTCAATGACTTTTCCGTATTCCAGAACCAGGATTTTGGACGCGACAGTCGCGCTGGAGAGACGGTGAGAGACGAAAATGGTGGTCTTGTCCGCACGCAGGCGGTCGAATTGGTTGAAGATTTCCTGTTCCGCAATGGGATCCAGGGAAGCGGTCGGCTCATCCAGAATCAGAATATCGGAATTGCTGTAGAAGGCACGCGCAATCGCGAGCTTTTGCCACTGCCCGATCGAGAGATCGGTTCCGTCCTGCTCAAAAATACGCATCAGCGGCGTTTGATAGCCCTGGGGAAGTCTGGAAATAAAATCGTCTGCATTGGACTGCACGGCGGCGACGCGGACCTCTTCCGGGGTGAAGGGACGGTCGATCTGTCCGAAGCGGATATTGTCTCCAACGGAGAAGGCATATTTGCCGAAGTCCTGGAAGATGATGCCGAATATGCGATACAGTTCGTCTACGTCATATTCACGCAGATCATGACCGTCAAGGAGAATGCGACCCTCGGTCGGATCATAGAGGCGGGTCAGGAGTTTGAGAAGCGTTGTTTTTCCCGCTCCGTTTAATCCGACAAGCACCAGTGTTTCGCCTGGGCGAATGGTCACATTGATGTCGTCCAGCACCTTCCTTTGGGTGCCGGGGTAGGTAAAGCTGACATGTTCAAAACGGATGGTGTGCGCTTCTCCCGATTGCGGATGGCGCGGCTCCTTGCATTCCGGCGACAGGACGGGTAAAACCGTCTGTTTTTCATTCATAAATGAAATCAGGTTGTCAATAAACAGTGTTCCCTCATAGACCGTGGCGGAAACCGAGATCAGGGAGGAAACGCCCGTAGCAATTGAGGTCAGGGCGGCAGTGTACAGGGAATAATCGCCGAGCATCATCTCTCCGGCAAAGACCCTGTATCCGATCATGGCGAAAAAGACGCAGTTGACGAGCGCAGAAAAGGCGGCAATAATCATCTGCCATGCGTTTTCCTGCCAGATCAGAGTGCGGATCCCGGAATAATAACGCGAAAAAACCGATTGATAAGCGTCAATAAAGGTGTCCGAAAGGCGGAATATGTGAACTTCCTTTGCAAGGTCTTTGTTGACCGTCAGATCCGCATAGTAATCCATCTGCCGGCGGTCCTTTGAGCGGCGGCGCATGTAATTGAAATTCTTGCGGCGATAATAGAAGCTGATGATTGCAGACGGGATGGAAACCGCGACCATAGCGGGTGCCATCCACCACATTCCCGGTACGGCAGCGAGAATGACAACGTAGGAAACCAGGCTGATCAGCGTACTGATGACGGAGAACGTGGAGGAGAGAATCTGGATGGGGCGGTTTCCTGCCTCGCGGTTTGCATTTTCCAGCCTTTCGTAAAAAGAAGGCATATCAAAGGAGGCAAGGTCCAGCGTCTTTGCCTTTTCCATGATACGAAGACGCACCTGCCGGACGACCAATTCGCCGCTGATTCTGCTGACGGCGTGTGACACCCTTGCGACAAGGTGTGAAAGAATCTGCTGAATGAAGAAAAATACAAGAAAAGAGAATGCGAGCCCGGCAAGCACAGCAGCACTCTGGTTGGTTCCGAATACCGTTCGCAAAGCCTCTCCCGGCAGAAAAGCCAAAAATGCATCCGGATCTGCCGACGGGGAAAGATATGCGGCTTGCAGGGAATTCACAATGCAGCGTGACAGGTAGGCGCTTACCACGGGCATCAGGCCTTGCAGAATGGCAATCGCACTCATCAGAAACAGAATCCAGGGTCCTGTTTCCCAAACGAGGCGGAAAATATAGAAAAGCCTCCCAAAGAAACCGCCGAGTACCCGCCGCAGGTATCCGGGCAGCTCCTGCAACGAGCGCGGGGGTGGAATCTTGTCATATTCAAAACGCGTTCCGGGGGGTGGACCCATCATTTTTTCCTACCAGTCGCCGTTCATCCGGCGCCTTTCCGTTTTTTTCTTATTTTAACTGTTTTTTGCGCTCTTTTCAAGTTTTATTTTGTAAATTTGGGGTTCGCCGGAAGAGATTTCGAAGAAACTTTCTTGCTAATTTGGAAAAAGCCCTTTACTTTTCGGGAGAAATATGCTATACTACAGAGTGGTTAGTTTTGGGTTGAAAGGAATGCTCGTATGAAATGTCCCGTTTGTGGTTTTCCTGAAAGTAAAGTGGTGGATTCACGTCCGACTGCGGATGGATCCAGCATCCGACGGCGTCGTGAATGTGAAGCCTGCGGGCGGCGGTTTACGACATTTGAGGTCTTGGAGTCATTGCAGATTATCGTGCGGAAAAAGGACGGTACGCGGGAACTTTTTGACGAGCAGAAACTGCTTGCCGGTATCATGAAGGCAACGCAGAAGCGACCGGTTAATGCGCAGGAAATTGTTGCGGATATCGAAACGGAACTGCAGAACGGGTTGCGGCAGGAAGTCAGCACCAACGAGATCGGCGAGATGGTGATGCAGGAGCTGAAGAAGCGCGATCATGTTGCGTATGTGCGCTTTGCGTCGGTTTACCGGGAGTTTACCGATGTGGATACCTTTTTGGCAGAGCTGAGTGAATTGAAGCAGGATACCGATAACGGCAAATCAGAATAACGGGACGGATACACATATTATGAAGAATTATACAGGAAAGGGAGATCGCGGGGCAACGGGCTTTTTGACAGGTTCGATGCTGTCCAAAGCAGACGAGCGGATCGGTGCAATCGGTGATATCGAAGAGCTGATCGCACAGTTTTCGGTGCTTCGTACGGCATATCCGAAGGAGCAGTGGTTAGCCGATCTTTTTGAAGGCATACAAGCCGATCTGCACGTGATTGCGGACGCTTTGACAGTGAACGATATTGCCAGACATGTTCTGTCGGATGTGAAAATTGCCGAGGCAGAGCGTCTGATTGATCAGTGGAATGACGGAAACGCGAAAGAGGCACAGACGCCGCTTGCCGCACAGCTTCTCCTTCTTTGCGCGGTGGCACGGCGTGCGGAGCGCAGTGTGATCGGTGCCGGCAAGCGGATACAGCTGCATCCCAATGCCATGAAATATATGAATCGGCTTTCGGATCTTCTGGCTGCTGCGGCGGTTCATGCGGATGTCCAAACGGCGACTGCAGTACAGAGCGGTTCTCAGGCGGGCGGCATGCAGACGGATTTGCCGCAAAGAAAGGCAGTGCCTGGTGTCGGGACAGTCGGAACGAAAGACACGGATACGGCAGAAATTGTGGAAGCTGTGTTGGCTCGATTGGGAGGCGCAGGAGTTCTCACACTTGCCAAGGCGAAGAAGCTGATTGAACGCATTGAGGCTTATGCGGCAGAGCAGGGGAAATCGGCGGTGATTGCGGTTTGCAACGCGCAAGGAAATCCCATTGCGGTTCATGTTATGGACGGTGCATTTCTCGTCAGCTTTGATGTGGCAATGAAGAAGGCTTATACGGCGGTGGCAGTCAAGATGTCCACCATGGAGCTCTCGGCACTTGTGCAGCCGGGCGGCACCTTTTACGGGCTGCAAAACATGGATCAGCTCATTACCTTCGGCGGCGGTGTTCCGCTTCGCGTCGGGCAGGTAATTGTCGGCGGATTGGGAGTCAGCGGCGGAACCGGCGAGGAGGATCATGCGCTGTGTGCCTATGGGCTTTCCGTGTTTTCCGAGATGATGGGGTGAAATCTACATAAACAAAAAAGATCGGCAGATCTCTTCGGATTCAAAGAGATTTGCCGGTCTTTTTTGTGTGCCCCAAGAGGAGCGGGAGAATACATACGGTAAATAGTGCCGTAGCAACAATACCGCCTTCCGGTCCGAACGCGCCGCCCGAGAACAGGACGTCGGTTCCGGCTGCATGCAGTATACCGGGGAAACCCGTGATGCCGCTGACTGGAAAGCCCAAAATACACCCCTGAGCAAAATTCCATGCGCTATGCAGTCCGGCGCACAGCCAAAGACTGTTGCTTCGCAGGCAGAGCAATGATGCAAGAACGCCGAAGAGAAAGACATTGATCAGTGCAAGAATACTGATGTTGTCATTGGCAAGATGCAATGCGGCAAAGAGTCCGGACGAGAGCACAACCGCCCATGTTTCACCCAGGGTTTCCCGCGCATAGCCGAGCAGAAATGCACGGCACAGTACTTCTTCTCCGAATCCCTGCAAAAGAAACGCAAAAGCATACAACAGAATCAGAGGAACGGACGGATTTGTGACCGGGGAAAATGCCACTGCATGGAAAAGTAGGAGAATCGGGGCAACAAGCAAAAAGAGCAATGTACCGCCGGCAAATCCTGCCGCATAAGTGGCAAAAGGGTGGCGTGTGCGAATTCCCAATGCGTCCGAAACTCGTCGCTTTGCAACTGCAACATGGAAAATCAGCGGCAAAATACTCAAAAGCACCCCGGCGCCGATCAGTGAAAGATACAGGGGACCATCGGCAACCAGGATGCCAAACAGTGTATAGCAGCCTTCCGTGAGCAGAATCCACAGAAAAACAGTCAAAAGACGCATAGATCAGTCAGGATAGGTGACACCAATAATACCAAAGTCATCTATGGCATGTTGAATCGAATCGAGATCCGGTGCGGTGAATTCCATGGCAATGGTGTACCGGTAATGGGTTTTGGCAAGGAGAACGTGATAACCCTTCTGAGTGGGATCTGCGGTACGGAAGGCAACGCCCGTGTAGGATTCTCCGTTCCATTCCAGTGTAAAGTTTTGTCCGAAGGCATAGTCAACCGCCGCCTTATCGTATGCCGCTTTGCGGTTTTCGTAAACGACCTGGATATAGTCTTTGACGGTATAATTTTCGCGGCTTTGTTTATACAGTTCCAGATAGCTCTGCGCGTCCTCCGGTCCGTCCAGCCAATAGCAAAAACGCGCTTCGTTTTCGGCAGAGCCAGGGAAGGAGGAAGCGTTTTTCTCTGCAAGCGCCGCATCGTCCCATTTTGTCCATCCGTCGGGGAGTTCAAAGGAAACCTTTGCAAAGTCGTTCTGATAGGTGGAATCGGTCCAAGCACCTAGGGAAAAGTCTTCATATTTTTTGTACTCTCTGAGCTGATAGCGATAGAAGAAGATGCCACAGGCGACAGTTAACCCGACAAAAGCCGCGCAGAGCAAAACACGTGCAAAAACCGGATAGGGTTTGTAACCGGTCCGGTCAAGTCCGTAATCCGCACTGCCGAGCTTTTTGTAGCGGCAGAAGTCGCGGAAAAGAGGGAAGAACCGGAAGGTTGCATAGGCGGCACCGATCAGCCCGATGGCATAGACCGGGGAACCGTACACCGCAAAACCGAAGATGGCACTGCCCACGCAAAGAAGTGCAGAAAGTGCGGAGAGCAGAAAACTGTAGGTAAAGTAGATGATGACGGCAAGAACCGCCAGTGCCGCCCCGATTGCAATCACAATGGGACTGAGAATGGATTCTCCGGCGGTAACGACCGAAATCAGAACGGAAAAGAGCAAAAGATTGGCGGCGGCACGCATGGAGCGTTTGTTCTGTGCGTCGACGCATTCGTTAAAATATGCCCGGCGGGATAAACCTGCAGGTGCGGTCTTATGCGTTGCTGTTTCCGATTGTGTGGGAGTATCCGGAAGCAGGTCGCACAACTCGCCTCCGCAGAACGGACAGGTTTCTTCTCCTGCCGCTGTTTTGGCGCGGCAGTCCTTGCAATAACGTAAAGTAGCCATTTATAAGCCCTCCAAATACCGGCAGGCGGCCAACGCCGCGACTGCACCGTCACCGCAGGCCGTTGTGACCTGACGAACGGATTTGCGCCGGCAGTCTCCGGCAACAAAGATACCCGGGCAGTTCGTCATACAACTCTCGTCGGCATTGACATATCCGCGCTCATCCAACGCGATCAGGTCACCGAAAGCATCATTGTCCGGTACCTGACCGATTGCCACAAACATACCGTCAATTTCCAAGCGGGAGCGCTCGCCGCTTGCCGTGTCGCGCAGCAGGATTCCGCGCAGGGCACCCTCGCCGATCAGTTCATCCACAACCGTTCCGTAAATAATTTCCACATTGTCCTTTTGCTCCAAAAGACGCGCCAGCTTTGCCTCGCCCGTGAGCATTGGCAGGTTCTGGACGACAAAAACCTTTTGGCAGTTTTCAGAAAGCATCAGCGCTTCCTGCAATGCCGTATTTCCTCCGCCGATCACGGCTACCGTCTTGCCGGCATAAAATGCGCCGTCGCACACGGCACAGAAGGAAATGCCGTTGCCGATGAATTCCTCCTCGCGGTCAATCCCGAGCAGGCGGTGATGAGATCCCGTCGCAAGAATTACCGAGCGCGCAAGATATTCACCGTCTTCCGTGAGTACGCCGAAGCAGTCATTTTCACGACGGATGGCGGTTGCCTGCCCGAGTGCGACTTCAGCACCGTGGGCAAGCACCTGATCCAGCATTTTTTCCGCCAATTCATTCCCTGAGAGTTGCATGACGGTCGGAAAGTTTTCTACCTTCGGGGAGTAAGTGATCTGACCGCCAAAGGTTTCCTTTTCCAACAGCAGAACGCTTTTTTCGGCTCTGCGTGCATACAGTGCGGCAGTCAGTCCGGCAGGACCGGCGCCGATAATGAGAATATCATACATAGCGTATTCCTTTTTGGGACATCAGGCGTGATAGTCCCCGATGAATTTTTTGATATTGGAGAGATTGACGATCTTTTCCGCAATGCCGTTGGGCTTGAGCAGGACAAGCGTGGGTGCCTGACGGATTTCATATTTTTCCACAAGATCGGCATTCTCATCTGCCAGCAATTTATGATACGGAATGCCTGCCTGATCCAAGTAAGCGGCAGCCACGCGGCAGTTGGGGCAGGTCTTGGTCGCAAAGAGAAGGATTTCGGTGCCGTCAGCGGAAACAGGGGATTCGGACTGTTCGGCTGCCTGTTCTGTCTGTTCCGCCGTTGCGTCGCCTTCCACATGCAGTTCCGGATGCAACTCGTTGGAGCGCCCGATGTTGTAAACTTTGCGGTTGCGGAATTCCTCGGCTTTGCCGTCGTTCCAGTTCTGAATCGGACGGTAGTAGCCGGTGATGCGGCTGTAAACCTCTGTTTTTTCACCGCAGACAGGGCAGGTGTAAACTTCGCCGCTCAGATAGCCGTGATTTTTGCAAATGGAATAGGTGGGGGACAGCGTGTAGTACGGCAGTTTGTAGTTCTGCGCAATTTTGCGTACCAGTGCGGCAGCAGACTGCCAGGTCGGGAGTTTCTCACCAAGGAAGGCGTGGAAAACAGTACCGGAGGTGTAGAGTGTCTGCAATTCATCCTGAATATCCAATGCCGCGAAAATGTCATCGGTGAACCCGACGGGCAGGTGAGAGCTGTTGGTGTAGTAGGGCGTTCCGCATTTGCCCGAAGCCGTGATGATTTTGCCGTCAAACGCCTTGACGTCGTGCTTGGCAAGGCGGTAGGAGGTTGATTCCGCAGGGGTTGCCTCCAGGTTATAGAGATCGCCGTACTCCTCCTGGTAATCGGACAGCCGCTCACGCATGTGATTGAGCACGCGCTTGGAGAATTCCTGTGTTTCCTTGTGTGTCATGTCGGCACGGATCCACTTTGCATTCAGTCCCGCTTCATTCATGCCCACCAGCCCGATGGTAGAGAAGTGATTGTCGTATTTGCCGAGATAGCGGCGGGTATAGGGATAAAGTCCGTTTTCAAGCAATCTGGTGATGACGGTGCGCTTGATTTTCAGGGAGCGGGCGGAGATGTCCATCAGCTTGTCCAAACGCTTCATGAACTCTTCCTCATTCTCGGAGAGATAAGCGATACGGGGCATATTGATGGTTACAACGCCGATAGAACCCGTGGACTCACCGGAGCCGAAGAAGCCGCCGGATTTCTTGCGCAGTTCACGCAGATCCAGACGCAGGCGGCAGCACATGGAGCGCACATCGGACGGTTCCATGTCGCTGTTGATATAGTTCGAGAAGTACGGTGTGCCGTATTTCGCGGTCATTTCAAACAGAAGACGGTTGTTTTCGGTATCGGACCAATCGAAATCACGTGTGATGGAGTAGGTGGGAATCGGGTACTGGAATCCGCGTCCGTTGGCATCGCCTTCGATCATAATCTCAATGAATGCCTTGTTGATCATTGCCATTTCTTCTACGCAGTCCTTGTATTTGAACGGCTGTTCTTTGCCGCCGACAATGCAGTTGAGCTCGGCAAGGTCATTCGGAACCGTCCAGTCCAACGTGATGTTTGTAAAGGGTGCCTGTGTGCCCCAGCGGGAGGGGGTGTTGACTCCGTAGATGAAGGACTGGATGCACTGCTTCACCTCGCGGTAGGGCAGGTTGTCGACTTTTACAAAGGGGGCAAGGTAGGTGTCAAAGGAAGAAAATGCCTGCGCGCCTGCCCATTCGTTCTGCATGATTCCCAAAAAGTTGACCATCTGGTTGCAGAGTGTCGACAGGTGGGATGCGGGGGAAGAGGAAATTTTGCCGGGAACGCCTCCAAGACCTTCCACAATCAGCTGTTTCAGAGACCAGCCGGCACAGTAGCCTGCCAGCATGGACAGATCGTGAATATGAATGTCGGCATTGCGGTGCGCATTTCCGATTTCGTCGTCATACACCTCGCTCAGCCAGTAATTTGCGGTGATCGCGCCGGAGTTGGAAAGAATCAGACCGCCGACCGAGTAGGCAACGGTGGAATTTTCCTTGACCCGCCAGTCGTTTGCTCCGAGATACTGGTCAACAAGATCCTTGTAATCCAACACGGTGTTTTTCATGTTGCGCAGCTTTTCGCGTTGACGCCGGTAGAGAATATATGCCTTTGCCACATCGCCGTATCCGGCTTGCGACAGCACGGACTCCACGCTGTCCTGAATATCTTCCACCGCTACCACGCCGTCTTTGATTTTCGGCTCAAAGTCCGCCGTGACACGCAGTGCGAGCATGTCGATAATGCTGGGGTTATACTGTTTGTCCAGTGCATCAAATGCCAATGTAATCGCACCGGAAATTTTTTGCATGTCAAAATCAACAACTTTTCCGTTTCTTTTTTGTACCCGATACATACTTGTTTTCCTCTTTCCTTGTCTTTTTTCTTTGTCTTTCTTATGGTTTCCCGCTAAAGGGGGTAAGATTCTGATCTGTCCGCTTCACAGAAAAAAAGCATACCGTAGTACGCCCTTCTTGTCTGGCTGTGGGTGTTCTAACAGTATACTATATCTTGTGGTGTTTGTCAAGCCCATACACAATATCTTGTGGAAATAATTTTTGCTGAATCTTTTGTCGTTTTTTTGTACAGCTTGAACGAATTCCGAAAACAAAGAAAAAATTTGCCACGTCGCAGAGGGGATCAGACATGCCGATCCCCCTTTTTTGCGGTGTGGCTGCCGGTTACTTTTGTGTCGTGAGATGGGAAACGATATGGAGTCTGTGGTCCTTGGTGCGGAAGGGGGCGTGGTCGGGAAGCAGGACGGTCGCGCTGACGCCGACGGGCAGTGTTGCGTCAAGCGTAAGCGTATCCTTTTCCACCGTCCACTCCACATGAATGGGTCCTTGCGGGGTGGGAACAGTCCCTTTGGCAAAACGGAGACCGTTTCGGTGCGGGCGAATGATAACCGAGGCAAAGCCGGGCGTTTCGGGCTGAATGCCCAGGTACATTGCCGACAGCTCGTAGAGCGGGGCACTGCTCCATCCGTGGCACTCACTTCTGCAATTTCCCGGTGTTTCGCACCAGGAGGTGCAGTGCAAATCCATCATCTGTCGCCATCCGTCCATGAGTCGGTCGGCAAGCGCGTCATATCTGTTGCTCATTTCCAGCGCACGGAACATGTAGTGATTCATGGAGAAGGTACAGCGTGCGACATCGGCGGTATTGCGTGTCCGATCCATGAGTGCGCTGGCTTCGTTTCCGCTGACTGCACCGGACAGAATTGCCCAAAGCGTGGTGTGTTCGCTGTATTCAGCGCGCGTAGGGGTGTTCCGGAACAGTCCCTTTTCGGTGTCGTAGCAGTGCAGTACGGTATTTTGGTTGACGGTTTGCTGACGTTCAAGGTATTCTCCGGAAAGGTGCGGTCGTCCGACTGCGCGCGCGATCCAGGCGCCTGCTCCCAGTGCCGCCGCATACATCAGGTTGCTGACGGTCAACGGTTCGTCCCAACCGCCCGCTGGGACGCCGACATGCCAACCAGGAACCCAGTCAACGAAGTGCCAGTAGGGAGTGGGAGAAAGCAGTCCCTGCTCGTTTTCCGTGGCGTGAAAACCCTCAAGAATTTTGTCCATTGTGCCGGTGTGTTGGCGTACAAAAGCGTCATCTCCGGTGTAGAGCAGGTAATCACGCAGCATAAAAATCCAGAACAGTGAAAAATTCGGAATGACCTGCATGCCGACCGAAGGGTAGTTGGCTTGCAGCATACCGTCCGGCAGTTGTGAATGTGCCATATCGGTGATGCATTTTTTCTGCATGCGGGTATCTCCGGTCATGCGATAGGTGAAGAGTGCCTCCAGCGCGCTGTCCATATCGTACTGCTGCTGTTCGTAGAAGGGGCAGTCCACATAAATCTCGTGCATACAGCATTTGACGGTGTTTTCGCTGATTTTCCACATCTCATTGTAAGTTTCGTCCGAACATACAAAGTTTCCGATATGGTCGACCGGATAGAAGTAATCGGCATAGGATGCTTCATCCAGCACAAAGGTCGGATCATCATATTCAATCCTCATATAGCGGAATGCGCGGTACCAAAACGGCGAGAAGGCGGTTTCGCCGCCGTTTGTCTGCAGGGTATCCCACACGCAGGTGTCGGCAAATACGCCGTTTTCGTCGTCACGTATCTCTTTGATCAGAGAGCCGTCCGGCTGCTTCTGCGCCATGCACTCTGCATAAACAATGCGAACATTTCCTCCGTTTTTGCCGTGACAGCGTATGGATACCTTAGCGGTTGTATATCTGCCAGTATCCAGTTCAATAAAACCGTCGCCCTTGCGCAGAATACGCAGATCCCGCTTCTCATGTGTGCGCATGTCGGGAATGGGACGCGGAGCAAGGGGGTACAGCTCTCTGAGTCCGAAAATATTGAAACAGCTTCTGTCTTCATCCGTTTCATACATTTCCCGTACCGGCACCGGTGTCAGATGGGGAAATGCGGCGTGATCTTCAAAAGGAGCGACGGAGATATGAATGCCGGGGCAGTAGTGAGTGCCTGTTGCATCGTCGCGCAAAATTTCCCAGGTGCGGTCCGAACGGAATTCCCATTTGCCGTCCGCATCCTCTACTTCGCCGCGCAGCCACAAAGCGGGGCGTGATTCACGGTAGACCGAGATAAACTGGTTTTCGCCCATATAGAGCACCCTGACCCACAGATCGTTCTCGCCGTCCCGCAGAATTTCCTGCGGAATCTGTACCGTTTCGTAATAGCGTACATACTCCGAGCCCTGGCACGGCCCCTCGCAGACCAGTGTGTTGTTGACACGAAGCTGATAGCGTGTATCCGCGCATGCCTGAATACGGACGCTTGCCGTACCATGCAGTACAATTGTTTTGTGAAAATCGTAAAATCCGGTTTTTTTCGGACGCTCGTCGGCGCATATCCATAAACCCTTCATATCGTTTCAAATATCCTTTCCTGTTGTGTATGGGGTGTCCGTTTCTGTCTTTGCCAATTATAGCATTCATTTTACCGCTTGTCAAGCACCACTTTTGCCGCGCCGGGTGATTGGATTTTTCTTTTGCCGACCTTTACAATTTCCTGTGGACATGGTATAATGAAGGCATGAAAGGAAGTGACGGACGGCGATGAAATTGATACATACTGCGGATCTGCATTTGGGATCCGGATTGGAAAGCAACCTGCCGGCGGAACTGGCACGCAAACGGCGTGATGAACTGTACCTGACCTTTTCACGGATGGTGGATTACGCGACGCAAAGCGGGGTGGAGGTTTTTCTGATTGCCGGGGATTTGTTTGATACCGCTACGCCTGGAAGAGAGCTTTGGTCCAGGGTCATACGGACGGTCTGCGATCATCCGTCGATTCGCTTTTTCTGCATTGAGGGAAACCACGACAGGGAAACACTGTGTCCGGAACCGGAGAATATTCCCGCTCATTTTGTTTGGATCGGGGAAGAATGGAGCAGTTTTGACCTGGGTGAGGTGGTTCTGTGGGGAAGCAGCGCTGCACTGGAGGTTCCGTTGCCGGAGATGGATGCTTCAAGAGTCAATGTTGTCATGTTGCACGGGCAGTTGACTGCGGGAAGTGCCGCAGGTGTGCCGGATGCGTTGCCGGAAAACCTGCTGACCCATCGCGGGATCGATTATCTGGCGCTCGGGCACCTGCACAGCTTTTCTCAGGGAATGCTGGATGACCGCTGCAGGTACTGTTACCCCGGGTGCCCGGAAGGACGGGGATTTGATGAATGCGGGGAGAAGGGATTTGTGCTTCTGGAAACGACCGGGCGCAGAAGTCAGCCGCTTGAAACGCATTTTGTTCCGTTTTCGCAAAGGCAGTTATACACCGTGGAAGTTTCCCTGACCGGGTGTGACAGCGAATCGACGCTGCTGCGTCTTACCGATGACGCGGTTGCCGGAATCCCCCACCCGTCGGATTCGATGCTCAAAGTGGAGCTGACCGGCGATTATCAGCCGGAATGGCAAAAAGACGCCGTGTTTTTGCGTGCGGTACTTTCGGAGCGTTTTTGGTTTGTGAAAATCAAGGACCGTTCACGCATGTGCCTGACAGAGGCGGATGTCGCCGGCGACGTATCCTTGCGCGGTGAGTTTTTGCGCCTTTTGGCAGAGAGTGGGGAAGAGGAAGAGGATGCGGCGCTGATTGCCGAAATGGGACTGCGTGCACTCAAGGGGGAGAATCTGGATATATGAAGCTGTTATCCTGTTACATTGCGAATTTTGGATGTCTGCACGATTTTTCGTGCGATTTTTCGGACGGTGTTGCTGTTTTCTGCCACGAAAACGGATGGGGAAAAAGCACGTTCTGCGCCTTTTTGCGTGTGATGCTTTATGGCTTTTCGGGAGGCCGGAAGCGCGATGTCACCAATGAGCGTGCATTTTACCGTCCCTGGCAGGGGGGCACCTATGGCGGCAATCTGGTTTTTGAAACCGCCGAGGGAACGTGGCGCATCGAGCGCTCTTTTGCCGAAAGGGAAAAGAACGATACATTTGATCTGTATGATCTGCGCAGCAGGCAGAAAAGTACCCGTTATTCGTCGTCGGTCGGGCAGGAACTGTTCGGATTGGATGCCGCCGCCTTTTGCCGCTGTGCTTTTTTGTCCCAGACCAACAGTCTGCCGGCGGGGACCGACGGAATCGGCGGAATCCGCGCGATTCTTGCGGGATTGGTGGAGGCGGTGGATGACCTGGATACGTTTGATTCTGCCATGGAAGCGCTGGAAAAAAAGCAGAAGGATTACAAAAAGACCGGGGACCGCGGGCTTTTGCCTGAAATCGGCAGGCAGATTGCCGCGTGTGAGCGGCAGGCGGAGGAGTCCCGGTTGGCGGCGGATGCGGAACGGGAACAGCTTTCTTTGGCGGACGAGCAGAAACGGCTTCTGACCGAAACCGAGGAATCGCTCAGAAAAAATGAGGCGGAGCTTGCACAGGTGGCGCTGCGGCGTGAGGCATGCGTTTTTGCAGAACTGACGCAAACGGCGGAAAAAGACCGCGCACGTGCAAAAGAATTGCGGGACTTTTTCCGTGGAGATCTTCCGGATGCGGCAGAACTGACTGCGGTGGCGGAATCCCTCTCCGGGGCGGATATTGCACAGGCGGAATTGCGCCGTGTGATGCCGACTGCCGCAGAACAGGAGCAAGCCGGGCAGACGGTTGCGCAGTTTGACGGCAGGATGCCGGACGAGGAAGTTTTGTCAGCCTGCATCGGCAAGAGCAGACAGATGGACGCCTTACGCGCACGCGGGGACGCCGCGATGCCGGACGATGCAACACTTGCGCGGTATGCGGATCTGAAACGGCGGTTTTTGTCCGGTGTTCCGAGTGAGGAACAGCTGAGTGCCGCCGAACGGCAGGTGCAGATGCTCTCCGTTGCGGAGGAGGGAATCATTGCCGCCGAAAGGTCCGTTCCTTGCCGGGAGGCAGAGGACCGGGAGACAGAGGCGCGGATAGATACGTGTGAGGAATTGTTTGCCCGCCTGCCGGCTTTGCGCCAAAAGGCGGAGCAGGCTTCCGCGGCATGCGAACGGGCACAAACGCAGGAACCGTTGCCGGGAAAATATCTTCCGTTTGCCTTTTTCGGAGGGACTTTGCTCTTCGGTATATTGCTCATAATCGGTGCGTTGCTTCACAATTGGGTGCTCGTTTTGATCGGAATTTTGCTGAGCGCCGGCTGTGCGGTTCCCGCTGTGGTGAGCACGGTCCGTTTGCAAAAGCGAAAGGAAAAGGCAAAGATGCAGGCGGATACCCTGGCGTATGCACAAAGGGAGGCAAAAGATGCCTTGCAAACAGCCACAGAGGCGGCAAACGAGGCGCTTTCGGCACTGCATTGCTCAAGTTATGAGGATTTTGCGGCAATGCGTGCAACCCGTGCACACAATGCGGCAGTCAGAGAGGGGGCGGAAAGGCAGATCGCGGAATATCGCGCCCGCGCAAAATCGTATACGGAGCAATTGCAGAGCTTTTTGTCGACGTATGACGCATTGCCGACGGATCAGGACTACGGAAATGCCGTCCGCCGGCTTCGCACACAGGTGCGTGCATATACGGATGCCGAAGCCGCCATGCAACAGGCAGCGGACCGCCAAAAGGCGCTTGACGCACAGATTGCCGCCCTGGAATCGGAGATCGCGGACGCCGTCGGAATTTTTGTCGATTCCACGGATCAGTTGATCCGGCTGCGCGATGCGTGCAGATCGGCGGCGGAGGTATTAAAGCGCCGGGATCAGGCGCAAGGGATAACCCTGCGGCGGGATGCATGTCTGACCCGGGTAGCAACCTTCCTTGCGCGTTGGTATGACCGGACTGCGGAGCATCGCACAGGGGCAGACCTCCTGGAAGAAATCCGGACCAAATGCCGTCAATGGAAAGAGGCAGAGCGCCGCATTGCGGACAACGATGCGGCACAGACCGCATATCTTGCCGAACATCCGGCGCTGCAGGCATATCTTGCCGGGCACCCGGAGCCGGAAAGCGCACAGTCGCTTGCGGCAACGGCGGATTCGCTGCAAAGTCAGCGGGCGCTCCTGCAGACGCAGCGGGAGTCCTGCATGCGTGAGCGTCTTGAGGCTTTGCACCGGGCACAGGGGTTTGCGGAGCAAGCGTCAAGATCGCCGGAGTTACAGGCGCAGCTGGTATCCTTGCGGGAACAAAAAGAGTCCTATGAAAAACGTCTGTATGCCGCACAGCGCGCGGAAGAATTGCTGCGTCAGGCAAAGGACAATCTGTCCTGCCGCTATTTGCGGAAGATGGAAGAGAGCTTTTCCGCACGGATGTCGGAGCTGAGCGGGGTGGCAGTGCAGTGCGAGATGAACGAAGATTTTTCCGTTTCTTACATGGTCGACGGCAGGAGCCGCCCGGTTTCTTATTTTTCACGCGGCATACAGGATCTGACCGGATTTTGCCTGCGTGTTGCCCTTTGCGACGCTGTCTTTGATGCCGAACGACCGCCGTTGTTTTTGGATGATCCCTTTGTAAACCTGGATGATACCCGGCAACGGGTTGCCCGCTCCTTTTTGGAACGCCTTTCGGACCGTTACCAGATTCTCTACTTCTGTTGCAGTCAGACCCGCGAGAGCGGTGCCTCCTGAGCAACGGAAAGGCAGTGTAAAGTGCGAAATTGTACAAAAAGAGAAGCCCCCGCACCTTTTGGGAATGCGGGGGATATTTATCGGATTTTGCCCGGTTTATTCGGAGCGCAGTGCTTCCACCGGGTCTTTTTTGGCGGCAATGCGTGAAGGAATCAGACCCGCAATCAGGGTCAATGCGACGCTGATCGCGACGAGAATGACACCGCCTGCCAACGGAAGGGAAGCATAGATGGTCGGAATCCCGGACAGCGATTGAACAACCGCGGAAATGGGAATGCAAAGCAGGACGGTGACGGCGATACCGATCAGCCCGGCGCAAAGACCGATGATCATGGTTTCCGCATTGAACACGCGGGAAACGTCCCGTTTGGAAGCGCCGATGGAGCGAAGAACGCCGATTTCTTTGGTGCGTTCCAAAACGGAGATATAGGTGATAATGCCGATCATGATGGAGGAAACCACAAGCGAAATGGAAACAAAGGCAATCAGTACATAGGAGATGACGTTGATGATGGTTGTGACAGAGGACATGATAAGCGCAACGTAATCGGTATAGCTAATCTGGTCTTCCTTGTCTTTGGTTTCGTTGTAGTTTTCGATGATATCCGCGATTGCATCCTTGTCCTCAAATGTGGTGGCATAAATGGAGATGCCGGACGGTTCATCCGGATTGACAACTCCGAGCAGTTTGAGATTGTTTTCATAGGTGGAGTCGGAGGCGCGGGAGGGGGCATACTTTTCATAAAGAACAAGTGTGGTCTCTTCATCCGCGTCTGCAACCATGGCGTCAAGCATGTACGCTATATTATTGTTGATCTGCTCCTCGGTAATGGCGAACTGGCTTTCCAGGAGCGCCTGTGCCTGCTCCGCAGTGATTTTCTCAAAGATGCGTTCCACATCTTCCGCACTCATACCGGCAACCATAGCAGCGGACTGCGCGTCATCAAGTTCCATATCCGTCTTGAAGTAGTAGACCAGGTAAGCGGATTTGTCGTTGCCGCATTGCGCAAGAACCATCTGACGGTAATAGTCGATTGCCTGCTGCAGGGTTTCTTCATCCGGTTTGGAAGCCGCTTTGCGGATTTCTTCTTTTTTCTGCGAAGCGTACTGCTGCGTGATCATCTCGCGCAGGGCGGTCTCTACCATTTTATTCAGCTCTTCATCCGTATAGGAAGCAAGATATTCACGGACGGTATTTTCCGAAACGCCCATTTTTTTGGCATATTGTTTCGCAATGGCATCTTCCAATGCCGCACGGTCACCGATCTGTTTCATATATTCGGAAACCGTTGCGTTCAGATAGTCCTCGGACGGCGTACACATATAGTCCATATAAATTTCGGCTTTTTTGTCTGAGGAAAGGGATTTCAGGTAGGCGTTGATGACAGAAACTTTTTGCGCATTGCTCAGATCCTCTTCGACGACAAAGGGAAGACCGGTCAGCAGATCGCGGTTCTTGTTTGCATCTTTGATCTGTTCCTGAACGATTTCCGATTCGGCAGTCTTTTGGATAATATAGTCGGTCAACGCGCTGGTGTAGGCAAGGGAGCCGGATATCATAGAGGCAGTCGAATCCGGCGCGGGACGGACAATCCCTACGATTTTCAGCTCAGGTGCATTGCGGATTGCCATTTCCAGGAGTTCCGCATTGTCACGGATGGAATCATAGGTTCCGGTTTCGGCGTTCCGTTTGTAGTAATCAGTGTTCAGCAGCAGACGGAAACGGATGTTGCAGATGTCCTCATAGGTCCAGGACTGCACTTTGCTCTCGTAGTCTTTGTTCATCAGTGCGCTCATCATGAGGGACTCCATCTCGTCGGTGGTCATGAGTCCCAGCGAATACAGGGTAATATCGGAAATCTCATTGTTTTTGGTCATGACCAACACGACCTCATCGTATGCGCTCGGCCAGGTGCCATGTACCAGTTCATACTGTTCCCTCACCAGACCGGACACATAGTCGGTTGTCCCCTCGTTACTGCCATGGTTCTCCGACAGAATTTCCGACCAGACGGTCATATTGGAGAAGCTGCTGGACATTCCCTCCATCATGGAATTCATGCCGGAGGTGTTATACAGCTTTTCAAACATTTCATTGATGTCCGAGCTGGCATAATCGCCGTTCTTGTCCTTTACGTAAATGTTCAGATTGACATCATAGTGGTACTGGATACTGGAAACGTGTCCGGCAAGGTCATTGTTCTCATAGTTGTCAATCAGTTCCTTTTTGAACAGGGAAAGATTGTTCTGCTCTTTGCCCGCGTTGGAGAAAGAGTGCATCAGATCGTACATCACGGAGCTGGAATACACCTTTCCTTCCTCGTGTTCGACGCCGGATTGATCCTGCACGCCCATGATGGAGGAGATCATTGCGGACAGATCGGTTGATTCTTTCTGAATCGTGATCGGATAAGAAGCAAGTGTCTGCCGTTGAATGTCATTGATGTAGTTCTGAATGCCGTTTGAAAGGGCAAGGATCAAAGCAATGCCGATGATACCGATACTGCCTGCAAAAGAGGTCAGAAATGTACGTGCCTTTTTGGTAAGCAGGTTGTTCATGGACAAAGACATGGCGGCAAAGAAGGACATGGAGGGCTTCTTGGGTGCCTTTTTCTTCGGCGTCTGTGCCGCGACTTCGGCGGCAGTGGCGTGATAAGGATTGGAGTCTCCGGTCACCTGACCATCCAAAAGGTTGATAATACGCGACGAATACTGTTCCGCAAGCACCGGATTGTGCGTGACCATGATAATCAGTTTGTCCTTGGAAATGCTCTTGAGAATTTCCATGATCTGCACGCTGGTTTCGGTGTCAAGCGCGCCGGTCGGCTCATCCGCAAGCAAAATATCCGGGTTATTGACCAAGGCACGCGCGATCGCGACACGTTGCATCTGTCCGCCGGACATCTGATTGGGGCGTTTGTGAAGCTGGTCGCCCAGTCCGACGCGCTCCAATGCCTCTTTTGCGCGGCGGCGCCGTTCCGATTTGGAAACACCGGACAGGGTCAGCGCAAGCTCCACATTGGAGAGCACACTTTGGTGGGGAATCAGGTTATAGCTCTGAAAAACAAAGCCGATTGAGTGATTCCGATAGGTATCCCAGTCCGCGTCTTTGTAAAGCTTTGTGGAAATACCGTTGATGACCAGATCGCCTTCCGTGTAGCGATCCAAGCCGCCAATGATGTTCAGAAGCGTGGTTTTCCCGCAGCCGGACGGTCCGAGAATGGATACAAATTCATGTTCCCGGAAATCAATATTGACACCGCGCAGAGCGTGTACCTCACTGTCGCCCGCCAGGTAGGTTTTGACAATATTTTTTATTTGCAGCATAGATTCCTCCTGTTTACCTATTCATACGCGGATAGCATAGCACACAAAAGTGACGATTCTGTGAAACGGTGCAGAAAAGTGGAGAAACGCGGCGATGTTTTTAAAGGTTTTACCACGTCATTCCGATGGTACAATTGCGCTACACGGTGATGCCTTGAAACCGAAAACACGAAAAAAGGTGCTCTGCCGGACAGAAACACCTTCGGAAGGCTGTTTTCAGACGTCAAGTTCAAACAGTTTGCATGTGCGCAGGCAGCTCTCGCCGGTATCCGGGTCAGGCATCACCTCTCCGAGCGCAAAGAAACGTCCGTCTGCGCACCGAAGCCGCAAACGTGTGCCGTTTTCGTAGCAAAGGTGCAGCTTTTTTTGCCCGACACGGCAACCGTTGCGCAACAGGGTCTTATAAAAATCCGGCAGATCGCATGTCGGCAGATCGGAAAAAAGGGATTCTGTCGGCAGCAGACGCGCCTGACGTTCTTCCGGGGAAAGGGCATCCAGTTCGTCCGCAGTGATGCAGTCGCACAGGGAAAAGCCGCAGGCTTGTGTCCGGGTCAGCGCCGCCATGACACCGCCGCACTGCAATCTGGCACCGATATCCGCGCAGAGCGTGCGGATGTAAGTACCGCCGGAGCAATGTACATCCAAAAGGTAATCGGAGGGAGTATCGGTCGGGGTGCAGGAAAGGGAAAAAATGACGATGGGGCGCGGCTGGCGGTCCACCGTGATTCCTTTGCGCGCAAGGTCACACAATTTTTGACCGTTGACCTTCAGCGCACTGTACATGGGGGGGATTTGTGTACTGTCGCCGACAAACCCGGCGCAGGCTGATGCGACCGCGTCGGCATCCGGCAAAAAATCCGACCGGGAAAGGCACGTCCCGCTGATATCCTCGGTGTCGGTTGTCATACCCAGGCGCAAGCGGGCGCGGTATTTTTTTTCGTCGTGTGAAAGGTACTCGCATGCCTTCGCCGCACGTCCGACAAGAATGACCAGAACGCCTTCTGCCATGGGGTCCAGTGTTCCCGCATGACCGACCTGGCGGGTTCCCATCGCGCGGCGCACCCGATAGATCATGTCATGCGAGGTTACTCCGGCATGTTTGTTGAGAAGCAGTACGCCGTCGTTCATGAAAAACGCACCTGCGCCGCACAGATCGGCATTCCCTTGGAAGAGAAGCTCTCCTCATACTCCGTCATCACATTGCCTTCGGCATACGGAGAATGATGCAGGTCGCGGCTGCTCCATTCGACCGTCAGCCCGCAGACGGCAAATTCCTCCAGTGAAAAATCAAACAGTCCCTGGTTGTCGGTTTTGAAAAGCAGAATCCCGTCCTCTTTCAGAAGAGTCCGGTAGCGTTCCAAAAAGTCCCGGTAAGTCAGCCGACGCTTGCGATAACCGTTCTGCGGCCAGGGGTCGCTGAAATTCAGATAAATCACCGAAACAGAATGCGGTGCAAACCATTCTGAAAGGTTGCGCGCATCTCCGATCAGGAAGCGCAGATTATCCGTTGTTCTGGTTTCTGCCTGCGCCATCGCTTTTTCCAGGGCGATGCATGCAACGTCCGAGACGCGCTCCATGGCGATGAAATTCATTTCCGGGTGTGCCGATGCCATACCGCAGGCAAAGCGCCCTTTGCCGCACCCGATTTCCAGTGCCAGGGGACGGTGTTCGGGAAAGGCATATTGCGGATCTGCGAAAAGGCGGGCAGTGTCGTCAATCAGGAGTGCGCCGCAGGCGGCAATCCGTTCGGCACCGTGCTTTTTTTTACGCATTCTCATATCATAGGTTCTCCGTTCTGCGAAAAATCAGACATTGAAGCGGAACAGCACAATGTCACCGTCCTGCATGACATAGTCTTTGCCTTCACTACGGAGAAGCCCCGCATCGCGTACCGCTGCCATGCTGCCCTTGGCGACCAGATCGTCAAAGGAAACAACCTCGGCGCGAATGAAGCCGCGCTCAAAGTCGGAATGGATTTTTCCTGCCGCCTGCGGCGCTTTGGTGCCTTTGCGAATGGTCCACGCACGTACTTCCTTGGGACCGGCGGTCAGAAAGCTCATCAGACCCAACAGATCATAACTCTTGCGGATCAGTCTGTCGAGTCCGCTTTCGGTGATTCCCATATCCTCAAGGAACATGGCGCGCTCTTCCGGTTCCAGTTGCGCGATGTCGGCTTCAATAGAGGCACAGATGGCAACGACCTCCGAGTGTTCCGAAGCGGCAAACGATTTCAGCTTTTCGTAGGCGGGATTGTCGTTCGGCTCTTTGCCCGCATATTCTTCACTGACATTGGCAACGTAAATGACCGGCTTGCGCGTCAGAAGCGGCGTGTCGTAAAGATAGGCTTCTTCATCCTCGGTCAGGGGAACCGTGCGTGCGCACTTTCCGGCTTCCAGCGCGGCATACAGACGCTCGAATACCTCCAGTGCTCCGGCAAGAGATTTGTCATTTTTCATATTCTTGCGTGTGCGCTCCATGCGGCCTTCCAGCGTTTCCATGTCTGCGAAAATCAATTCCAGGTTGATGGTTTCCAGGTCGCGTACAGGGTCGACGGATCCCTCTACATGGATGATGTCCGGATCCTCAAAGCAGCGTACAACGTGCAGAATGGCGTCTACCTCGCGGATATGCGAAAGAAATTTATTCCCGAGCCCTTCACCCTTGGAGGCGCCGCGGACCAGTCCCGCAATGTCGACAAATTCGACAACGGCAGGGGTGAATTTTTCCGGATTGTACATCTGTGCCAGGACATCCAGACGGTGGTCCGGTACAGGAACAACACCCACGTTCGGTTCAATGGTGCAGAAGGGGTAATTGGCGGATTCCGCACCGGCGCTGGTCAGTGCGTTGAACAGGGTGCTTTTTCCCACGTTGGGAAGCCCGACGATACCAAGTTTCATAAGATAATCTCCGTTTGTTCAGATATTGATCACGCATTTCGTGTTCTTTCCCTCTATTATATAACAAAAAAGCACGCTTGACAAGAGCAATCCGGAAATTTTCCGGATTTCGTATATTTGGGGAGCTTTTGCCGGAAAAATGTGAGAAAAATTTGAAAAAAGGCTGTACAACTGAAATGAAATATGGTATAATTATTAACAGAAGCCGGAAACTGTGTATTTTGAAAGAATTCGGACAAAATTCATTCATTTATCACAAAGCGTACCGATTCCTGTTGTATGATACCGGCAGAAAGGGAAAATCCCGTTTTTTGTGTCGCGTGGAGCGCAAAAGAGAGATGTTTATTTCGGAGGAACAGAAAATGACGAATACAAAAATTCTGGTCATAGACGATGATCCGGAGATTACCGTACCGGTCAAAAATTATTTTGAGAATGAGGGTTATGAAGTCCGTACCGCTTCCAATGGAATTGAAGGGATTACAATGTTCCGGAAATGCGAACCGGATCTGGTGATTCTGGACATCACAATGCCGAAAAAGGACGGTTATCAGGTTTGCCGAGAAATCCGCGAGATGTCGCAGAAGCCGATCATTTTTCTGTCCGCAAAGACGGAGGAATTCGATAAGGTGCTCGCACTGGAACTCGGGGGGGACGACTATGTGACAAAGCCGTTTGGCTACAAGGAATTGTCCGCCCGCATCAAAGCCGTTCTGCGCAGGTGTCAGACACACGTGCCGCAGGAGGACGAAGAAGTGATTCGCTTGGACAATATTGAGATCAGCAAGCAAAAATACGAGCTGAAAATCCGCGGGGAACTTGTGGACATTCCGCCAAAGGAGTTGCAGTTGCTTTATTTTTTGGCTTCCAATGCCAATATCGTATTTTCACGGGATCAGCTTCTCGATAAGGTTTGGGGATTTGATTATTTGGGAGACTCCAGAACGGTGGATGTCCATGTCAAACGCCTGCGTGAAAAGCTGGCGGGAGTATCCAATAAGTGGGCACTGAAGACCGTATGGGGAGTCGGCTACAAATTTGAATTGCTTGCGTGAATCTCACAAAGCAGAAGAAAGGAGCGGTGAGTACGATGGAGGAAAATGAAAACAAAATGAATGAAACCGGGGAGCATGTAGATCCGGTCGGAGTGCCGCAAACGGAAAACGGACCGGCAGATCGCGGCGTAACGGGAGCGCAGAACGATGGCGCGCAGAATCCGTGGGTGTTTCGGGCTGCCGCGCAGACGCAGGAAGTTCCCGTGTTTGCGGCTCCGGCTCCGTCTGCTGTGGGACCGACCGTTGCTTCCCGCAAAAGCAAGCACAGGCACGGGGGCGTTACGGCATGGCTGATTATTCTGAGTGTCATTGTCTTTTTCCTGTTTTGCGGATTTGTTTCGGTGTCGAATCAGGTTTCCGACGGCGGTGCTTCCGATATGTTGGCGGAGGTAATGGATTCCTGTGTTTCCATTTCGGTCAGAACCGCGGACGGTCGGGGAACCGGATCGGGCGTTGTCTTGTCTTCGGACGGTTATATCTGCACCAATTACCACGTCATTGAGAATGCGGAAGAGATCACGATTTACTTTTTCAACGGTCAATCGAAACAGGCAGAGGTGATCGGATATTCCGAGGCGGATGATCTTGCACTTCTGAAGGTTGACGGGCGCGGATACCAAGCGGCAAAGATCGGAAAATCATCCGCATGCAGATTCGGCGAACGGGTCTATGCGATCGGTACGCCTGCGGGATTGGACTATGCGTGGACAGTAACGCAGGGGATTGTTTCTTACCCGGACCGTGAAATGAAAATTTACGCATCCGACGGATCCCTGCAAAAGAAGATGCATGTGATTCAGACTGACACACAGGTCAACCCCGGAAACTCCGGCGGTGCGCTGTTCAATGCGGACGGCGAAGTCATCGGCATTGTTTCCATGAAGCTGTCCGGTTCGGCTTCCGGCTCAGCCTCCGGAAAAAACTCCTACGAAGGGTTGGGGTTTGCCATTCAGATTGAAGGCGCAATGGAAGTCCTGAATGCCATCAAAAAGGACGGTAACGCAAACGGCATTACGTCGCCGGTGTCTTCCGGCAGACCGGTTCTGGGGATTACCGGCGTGAGTGTCGAAGCCGGGAAGTACTATTTGACCGTCGGCAATGCCATCCGGGAGACCACGGCGGATGTTTACGAGCAGAATCCGGAACAGGTGCTTGCACCGCAGGCAACCGGAATTTATATCAGCTCTGTCAATGCCGGCAGTGATGCGGCAGAAAAATTGCACATAGGCGATATTATCACAAAGGTGGATGGAATATCCGTAAAGGATGTGCGTCAGGATGTCTGGCCGATTATCAACGCGAAAAGCGGCGGAGATTCCGTTAGGTTGGAGGTTTATTGTTCCGAAAGCGGAAAGACGGAGTCGGTTGAGATTATTCTGGGAATTCAGGAGTAAGTGAATAACGGAAAAGTACCGCATAACATCGGCGAATGGTTGTTTCGCCGCGTTATGCGGTATTTTTTGCTTCCCGTTATTGTTATATCAGCCATCAAAGGGATTTGCGGCGGCGTTTTCGCGCATTTCGCGGATGACCGAACGCACTTTTTTGGCTTTGAATACTGCGGAACCTGCAACAATGATATTGGCTCCAGCGGCGGTCGCTTTCCCGATATTGGAGGCGTTCAGTCCGCCGTCAACCTCAATATCGAAGCGCAGTCCGTGTGTGGCTGCATACCGACGTAAGGTGCGCACCTTATCCAGGCACTCGGGCATCAGTTTTTGACCGCCGAATCCCGGTTCGACCGTCATAACCAAAACCATCTGTATGTCGTCCAGATACGGATAAAGCACTTCAGCCGGCGTCTTGGGAGAAATTGCGACCGCAGTGCGGACCTCGCGACGGGAGAGATAGTCAATCAGTGCACCCGGAGTGGGGCACGCTTCGTAATGGAAGGTGATAATATCGGCACCTGCTTTGATGAAAGCGTCGGTATAGCGCTGCGGATCGGAGATCATCAGATGAACATCAAAAATCAGGTTGGTCTTGGGACGTATGGACTCAATCAGTCCGGGACCGAAGCTGATATTCGGCACGAAATGTCCGTCCATAATATCCAAGTGCAGGTAGTCTGCACCCGCCTCATCCACGCGCCGGATTTCATCACCGAGGCAGGAGTAATCCGCGGCAAGCAGTGACGGTGCGATATAAATCATAACAAAAGCCTCCTTCGGACACATCGTGTCACAATTTGTCATATGCTGTAGTATAGGAAATCGAAAATTCGTATTCCGCAAGCGGCAGGGAAGGTAAAAGCGTCGGAAGTCGGGGAAGATTGCCGTCGTGCGGGTACTTTGAGCGGCAATGCCACGGAGAGAGGAGCAGGGACGTTCGCGTTGCTCTCTGTGGGTTGCCGTTTATTGATTGGTTTTTATGGTTTCAATCAGGCAGACCGCATGTGCGGCGATGCCTGAACCGTCTCCGGTAAATCCGAGATGCTCTTCGGTGGTAGCTTTGACGCTGACGTCAGACAGGCACATATGGAAGAGGTCGGCGATCCGTTCACGCATCTGCAAGAGGAAAGGCGCAAGCTTTGGCGCCTGCGCAATCACGGTCGCATCCAGATTGACCGGTACATAACCGCTTTCCCGCAAAAGGTTTGCAACATGCGTGCAGAGCAGGGAACTGTCAATTCCCGCATATGCCGGATCGGTATCCGGAAAATGCGCTCCGATGTCGCCGAGTGCGGCGGCACCCAAAAAGGCGTCCATCACGGCGTGCAGAAGCACATCGGCATCGGAATGCCCCAGCAGTCCCTTTTCAAACGGAATGCGAACACCGCCTAAGTACAATGGTCGATCCGGAACCAACCTGTGTACATCATATCCGTGACCGATTCTCATGTTCCGGACTCCTCCGTGCCGGCAGCAGAAGCAGCGGAAGAAGAATCGGTTTCCGCCTGTACCGGCTGCACGGAGTCGGTGCGGTTTTTCTGCCGTGCAACGGCAATATAAGCGGCGACGTCTTCCATATAGGACGGAGAGTCGGGATCTGTCCGCGCGGTCAGCAGGGCACGCGCGCAGATCATGTCGAACGGGGTCGTGATTTTGAGATTTTCGTCACTGCATTCCACCAGTTTCACCGGATTTCCGATGTGTTCCACCAGTTGGTTGTCGTCCGTGCTCTTGATGCCTTCGTCCACTGCCACATAGGCGGCGGCGCGGTAGACGGCAACACGGAAGACCTGCGGTGTCTGTGCATGCCAGACCTGCTTGCGGTCCGGCGTCTGATCGATAAATGCGTTTTTGTCGCCGATTTTGACGGTGTCCGTTGCGTGTCTGGCGGCGGTTGCGCAACCGTGCTGCCATGCCGCATGACAGACCTTGGCAATTTCCTGCGGAGTGGTCAGTGCGCGGGCGCCGTCCGCAATCGCGACGTATTTTGCCTGCGGGCTGATTATATCCAATCCCTTGCGTACAGAGTCGGCGCGCGTTTCGCCGCCTTCCGCGATCTGTGCCAGCTTATCGAGTGCGTATTGTTCTTTCCATTCGGTAAAAACCGGTATGAATTCCTTTTTTGTGACCACAATGATCTCATGAATGCAGTCACATTGCTGATACGTAAGCAGGGAATACAGTCCGACCGGCAATCCGTTCAGGTCCAAAAACAGCTTTGGTGTATCACCGCCCATGCGCAGGGAATCACCTGCGGCGGCAATGACTGCTGAGGTGAAGTTCTTCGGATTCGGTTTTCCGGCAATAGCACGCAGAAGATCCGCAATCTTATGAGCGGTTCCCTCCATTTTTGTTTCCTCCTTGTCTGTGCGGATATCGGTCAGTTCTTTGCATGGTCCAGCGCATCCAGCATGGCAACACGTCCCTCGTGTCTGCCGCCCTCAAAATCCGTATCGGTAAACAGGTCCACCATGTCGCAGGCAAGCCCGACTCCGATGACCCGTTCACCCAGACAAAGGACGTTCGCGTTATTGTGCATTCTGGTCATCCGGGCAGAGAAGGTGTTTTCACAGCACGCGGCACGGATGCCCGAATGCTTATTTGCCGCCATCGACATTCCGATACCCGTACCGCAAACGAGAATACCGCGCTCAAATTCGCCGGACTGAATCCGACGGCAAAGGGCGTCCGCGTAGTCCGGGTAGTTGCAGGAATCCTCGGTGTAGGTCCCGACATCCGTCACGGAGAAGCCGCGCTTTTCCAAATGGTTGATAATGCTCGCTTTCAGATGCAGACCGCCGTGGTCCGAACCGATGACAATTTTTTTTGTTTCCATTACATATTCTCCGTATTTTTTATTTTCTCTTCCCGTTCCGCACGTGTCCGCTCCGCCTGTGAGGGGCGTAGATAAACCGGGGACAGTGCGATATCATCTACAAAATCGCCGCGCAGATATGCGGCATAGCCGGCAAGCGCAACGCTCTCTGCGTGGATTTCACGCAAAATCGGGGGCGTTGATTCCGTTCCTGTCAGCCGGAAGGCATTTTTTACAAGGGCATATCCGTCACCGGTCAACCACACGGGGGCGTCCTTGGGGCAGAGCGAGGAAAGCTCGGCATCCAATTCTTCGATCGGCAATATGCGGTCCGGGCAAAGCCGTGTCAGCTTGCCGTCTTCACCCGAGAAAAGCGCCGTATATACCTGACCGCGCCGTGCGTTCATAACAGGGCAGTAGACTCCTTCAAGCCCCATCAGGTTATACGCCAGCGCTTCCATCGTGGAAAGCCCGACGCATGGGATTGAACGTCCGAAAGAAAGCCCCTTGACGGTTGCCACACCGATACGGACGCCGGTAAAGGACCCGGGACCAGTTGTACAGGCGAACAGTCCGATGTCACCAACGCAATGTCCCGTTATCCCGAGGAGATGTTCAATGACCGGTAAAAGCGTTTCGCTATGTGTGTTTCCCGTGTTCAGCGTTTCGGTCGCCACCAATTCGGTGTCCGCAAAGAGGGCTACGGCCCCGCGCTGCGCGGTGGAATCCAGTGCCAGTATCAGCATGTGCCTGCATCTCCTTTCCCGTCCGGATGGACGGTGATTTCTATGAATCTCTGATCCGGTCTTGCGGAGTCGCTTTTCCGAATGATGACCGACAGGTGCCTGTCCGGGACGGCAAACGGGATATTTTCACACCACTCCGCAAGGCAGAAGGCATTGGTTGCCAGATAGTCGTCAAAGCCGATTGAATACAGGTCGTCCTCACCAGTGATACGGTACATATCAAAGTGAAAAACCGGAATGATCCCGCCGCGGTATTCATTGACCAGTGTGAAGGTCGGGGAACGCACGCCGGTACGCGGAGCGATTTTCTGCGTAAATCCGCGGACAAATGCCGTCTTGCCGACGCCGAGATCACCGTAAAGGGCGATGAAGCGGGGAAGCCGGCTGTTCTCCAGCAGGGTGTCCGCAAGGGTGCTGCCGATCTGTTCCGTTTCCTGCACTGTATTTGTGATGACTGTAAAGGGAATTTCCATCCATATACCTCGCGGCTTTCTTCCGACAATAATACTTCACGCTAAGTATAGCACAAAAAGCTTTTTTTGTAAAGGGCTTTTGCAAAATTCGTCATTTCCGCTCTTGCAAAACGGGCAGAATTCTGCTACAATAGAGTTATCAATGGGGAAGGCGGTAGTGAGATGGAACAGTACTTGTACCCGGCACGGATTCTTTTGCCGGATTTTGCGGAACAGACAGAACCAGAGAAATGGGCAGTGATTGCCTGTGACCAATTTACAAGCGAACCGGCGTATTGGGAAGAAGCCGACAGATTTGTGGGAGATGCACCGTCGACGTTGCGCATGATCCTTCCCGAAGCGTGGCTTTCGGATGCGGCAGTCCGGACACCGCAAATCAACGCCGCGATGGAACGGTATCTTGACGGCACTTTGCAGGAGCACCCGGACAGCATGCTGTATGTCGAACGCACGCAAAGCGACGGGCGTGTTCGCCGCGGTATTGTCGGGATGATCGACCTTGAGCAATACGATTACCGCAAGGGAGCGCAGACGCTGATCCGCGCAACGGAGGGAACGGTTTTGGAGCGGATTCCGCCGCGCGTTACGATCCGTCAGAATGCACTGCTGGAGCTGCCGCATGTCATGCTTCTGATTGACGATCCCGGATGTACGGTCATTGAGCCGCTAACAAAACCTGTACGTGAACGCAAATGCGCGTACTGTACGGATCTGATGCTCGGCGGCGGAAAAATCCGCGGAGAGTATCTTTTTCCTGCGGAAACGGAAGCAGTAAACCGGGCGCTCGGCGCGCTGGCAACGCCGGAGGCGATGGAGGAGAAGTACGGTGCCGACACGGAGTCGCCGCTATTGTTTGCCGTCGGGGACGGAAACCATTCTCTTGCCGCGGCGAAGGCGGTGTACCAGGCAATCAAAAATGAGATCGGCGAGGCGGCATTGTCGCATCCGGCGCGTTATGCACTTTGTGAAGTGGTCAATCTGCACGACCCCGCTTTGCAGTTTGAACCGATATTTCGGGTTGTATTCGGGGAAGAGCCGGAATCCGTCATTGAAGATTTCCGCCGCTATGCCGCAACGCTTGACGGAAGCGGGACAACGCAGACCGTATTCTGCGTGACGGCGGACGGAGAAGAAAAGGTGACGGTGGAGTGCCCTGTGCAGCAGTTGACAGTCGGAACGTTACAGGCATTCCTGGACGCGTGGCTGCCGCGGCACCCGGGGTATACGGTTGACTATATCCACGATGAAGGATCTGCACGTGCTCTGGTGGCTGACAAAAAAGGAGTGGCATTCCTGTTTGCGGGAATGCGCAAGGAAGAATTGTTCCGGACCGTTTTGTTTGACGGTGCGCTTCCTCGTAAGACCTTTTCCATGGGGCATGCAAGAGACAAGCGTTATTACATGGAGGCGCGGAAAATCAAGCCGTGATAAAAATTGCGTGCGGGCGTCGGTTTGTGCAAACAATGTGTCATACTTACTCATGGGAATTTTTGAAAAAGGAGAAATCGAAGATGAAAAAAACAATTTTACGCCGTTATGCCGAACTGCTTGCACAGTGCGGATTGAACGTCAAAAAAGGTGATGTGGTATTGATTAACGCGGAGCTGGATCAGCCTGCGTTTGTGGCGATGGCAGTGGAGGCATGTTATAAGGCGGGCGCAGCACGCGTGATCGTGGATTGGGATTATCAACCGCTGCAGAAGCTTCATGTCCGTTACCGTTCGCAGAAAAATCTGGGAACCATGGAGGACTTTGAAATTGCGCGCCTGCAGTACCGTTTGGATAAGAATCCCGCAATGCTGTACCTTTTGTCAGCCGATCCTGACGGACTGAAGGGAATGAACCAGAAAAAACACGCCAAAGCCATGCAGATGCGTTATCCGGTGATCAAGACTTACCGGGATCAGATGGAGAATCGGTACAAGTGGTGTATTGCCGCTGTGCCCGGACGTGCATGGGCGAAGAAGGTTTTTCCGTCCCTTTCTCCCGCTGCTGCTGTCGAGCGGTTATGGCAGGCAATTCTGTACACAAGCCGTGTAATCGACCGGGACGGACAGCCGATTGACCCGATTGCGGAGTGGGATAAGCATAACAGCAATTTTGCGGAAAAGTGCAACAAGCTGAATGCATTGCACCTGACGGCGCTCCAATACAATGCTTCCAACGGCACAGATCTGCGGGTTGGCCTGATTGAACAGGGAATGTTCCTGGGCGGTGGAGAAAAGACGCTTTCCGGTGAATTTTTCAATCCGAATATTCCGACAGAAGAAACCTTTACCTCCCCAAAGGCGGGCGAAGCACAGGGTATTGTATATGCCTCCATGCCGCTCTCCTACAAGGGACAGCTGATCGAGAATTTCAGCATTCGTTTTGAAGGCGGTCGGGCAGTGGAAGTGCACGCGGAAAAAAATGAGGAATTGCTCAAACAGATGATTTCCATGGACGAAGGGGCAGCGATGCTGGGCGAGTGCGCCCTGGTGCCTTACGATTCGCCGATCCGTCAGAGCGGCGTGACGTTTTTTGAAACACTGTTTGACGAAAATGCAGCTTGCCATCTGGCGCTCGGCATGGGATTTTCTAACTGTATTCGCGATTATGATCGCTATACGCTGGAGCAGGCGCAAGAGATGGGAATCAATCAGTCCATGATTCATGTGGACTTTATGATCGGTACGGCAGACCTTTCCGTTACCGGTATCATGGCTGACGGACGGGAAGTACCGATTTTCCGCAACGGCAATTGGGCGCTCTGAGGGGAAGACGGCGGAATCGGATGAAACGGGAACAAGAGCGGAAGTATGCGGCATTTGTTCCGGATGTTGCCGAGCATGCGGAGGACTTTGTCTATTTGCCGAATACCGATCGACACGGTGTTATCCGACCGGAACTGGCGGAGGCGTTGGAAATGCGCGAGACATGTGCGCTGACACCGGAGGAGCACGACCGTCTGCTTCGGTGCATCCGCCGCTCGTATACACCGCCGCGCGCCGGCGCTGTGTGCGGGATTCTTTTGGGATGCCTGCTTCCTGCTGCAGTGCCGGCGATATGCGCATGGTATGCCGGTATTGGTTGGCTTGCGGGGGTGGTATTGCTTCTGTTTTCCTTTGCGGCGGCATTTTTTGTGTCGCTGTATTTGGATCGGAAGCGGCATGAGTCCGGATTTTTGCAGGCTTTTTCGCAAGGGTCATACAAGGTCCGCGTGCTGACTGTAACGCGCAGAATGTGGCGGGAACGGGATGGCAGTGCGGGAAATGAATATGTCCTGGATTGTGAAGGCATCCTTCTGACCGTCGGTGAGGCAGACTATGCCATAGCAGCCGCAGGAACGCCGGTGCGTTTTATGACGGTTCAATACGGCGGACGGGAGTATCTGAAGACGGAAATCTTGAAGAGGGAGAACAGGGGATGAAGCTGATCATTGCGGAAAAACCGAGTCTGGGACGGAATATTGCCGCAGGCATAGAGAGCATGCCCGGGGCGGAAAAAATGCGCCGCCGGGACGGTTTCCTTGAAGGGAACGGATATGTGGTTTCCTGGGCGTTCGGACACCTTTTTTCCCTGGAAGACATTGAGCACTACTGCCCGTCCCCCGACGGCAGCGGCAGATGGACCATGGAAAACCTGCCGTGCTTTCCGGAAAAATTCGATTTTTCCCTTCGCCATGACCGGAAAAAGGGCGTCGATCCGGGCGTTGAAAAGCAGTTCCGTCTGCTTGTTTCGCTTTGCAACCGGGCGGACACCGAAGAAATCATCAACGCAGGAGACGCTGACAGAGAGGGAGAAATCATCATCCGCCTGTGTATTTCCCATGCGCTGCATACGGAAAAGCCGTGCAAGCGTCTTTGGCTTCCGGATCAGACCCCGCAGACGGTTGTGCAGGCACTGGCGCAGACGGCAGATGAGCGTGCATATGATAACCTTGCCAACGAGGGCTTTGCACGCACCTACATTGACTGGCTGTACGGCGTGAATCTGACACGGTACGCCACGCTGAAAACCGGAACGCTTCTGCGCGTGGGGCGGGTGATTGTACCGATTGTCCGCACAATCTACGACCGAGACATGGCAATCCGGAATTTTGTTCCCGGCAAGTACTATGTGATTGCCAGTCGGGAAAAGACAAACGGCGAAGAGGTGGAGCTTGTCAGCAAGCTCCGGTTTGAACCGGAGCAATATGCGAAGGCGGAAGAGAAGTGCGCTTTGTATAATGCGGCGGATGCTGTTGTGACTGCGGTCAAGCGCAAAAAAGAAACGATTCAACCCGGAAAGCTGTATTCGCTCTCCAAACTGCAGAACGTGCTGGGGAAAAAATATAAGATGTCGATGGCGGAAAGTCTTGAAATCGTCCAGAAGCTGTATGAGATGGGGTACCTGACCTATCCGCGTACCAATTCGGAATATCTGGCGACTGCGGAAAAAGACAAGGTTAAAAAAATCCTTGCGCAGATTCAGAAAATCGGGTATCCGGTTGTATTCAAGGATTCGTCCAAAATTTTTGACGATTCCAAGATCGAATCGCACTCCGCGCTGACGCCGACTTATAAAATTCCGGGGAAAGATGCATTGAGTGAGCGGGAAAGACAGGTCTATGCAACCGTTTTCCGACGGTTTGTTGCGGTTTTCTGCGCACAGGACTGCCTTGCGGAGCGCACGGAAATCACAGTGCGCGTCGGGGACTATGAGGATTTTGTCCTCAAAGGATTGGTGATCCTGGAAAAAGGGTGGATGCAATACGACGACGGTTCACAGAAGGACAAGCATCTGCCGCATCTGGAGAAGGGCGACCTGGTCAACCATTTGTTCAAGCCGACCGAGCGGGAAACCAGTGCGCCGAAGCATTACACCATCGAAACACTGAACAATTATCTGAAAAATCCCTTCCGTGAAGAGAAGGCAGCAAACGACGAGGAGGCGGCTGCGGCGGCGGACAGTATCGGTGCCAATGACGCGGAGGAATACCGTTCCATGCTGGAGGGGGTAGAGCTCGGAACCGAAGCTACACGGACAGGGATTATCGACAATGCGAGAAATTCGGGGTATATTCAGCTGAAAAAGGATGTGTACACCATTTTACCGGGCGGTGAATTTTTGATTGAGTCACTGTCCCGCATGGAGATTTCCATGGATAAATACAAAACCTGCAATATGGGGCGTGCACTCAAGCGGGTATTCCGCGGCGAGATGACGGTGGATGACAGCGTTGCGCTTGCAAAAGAGGAGATATCCGCTGTTTTTGCGGGCAGTGCGCCGGAATGTGCGGAAAACGGCACGGGGCTTTTTGGTGATGTGATCGGCGATTGCCCGCTTTGCGGAAAGCAGGTACGGAGAAACCGATATGGCTACGGATGCACCGGATACCGTGATGGCTGTGTGCTCAATATCCCGCTCTATCTGTGCGGAAAATCCATTTCCGTAGCGATGGCGAAGCAACTGCTGAAAGAGGGAAAGACAGACCTTATATCCGGTTTTGTTTCCAAAAAGTCGGGGAAGTCTTTCGACGCATATTTGGTGCTTCAGGACGGAAAAACGTTTTTTTCGTTCCCGGAACGAAAGGAACGTGCAAACGACGGAGTCAACTATGCGGCATATGCGCCGCTGCCGGACGATGCGCCCTATCCGATTCCGGATGAGGCGCCGCCGCTTTACAGATAAGTACAATAGGTACAAATAAAAACGAAAAGGAGAGAGTCAGTAATGGTACAGACAATTCCGCGTCCCGAATATCCCCGTCCGCAAATGCGGCGCGATGCATGGTGCAATCTCAATGGTGAATGGTTGTTTGAGGAGGATCCCGCTTGCAGCGGCAAAGCCCGTGGGCTTGCGGCGGATACCTTGCCGAAGGGAAAGATTACGGTTCCGTTTTGCCGGGAAAGTGTCCTTTCCGGTATCGGAAACACCGATTTTTGCGAATGTGTGTGGTATCGCCGCACGGTTGTATGCCCGTCTGGGTGGCTTGACTGTGATAAGCGGGTCATTCTTCATATCGGCGCATGCGACTATCGGACAACCCTTTGGGTTAACGGGAAGGAGTTTCCGGCGCACAGCGGCGGATATGTATCTTTTTCCTATGACATTACGGATGCGTTGACTCCCAATGGCGAAAATACGCTGGTCATCCGTGCGGAAGATGACGTGCGCAGTCGGTATCAGCCGAGCGGAAAGCAGAGTCAGGAATATGCCAGCGCAGGATGTATGTATACCCGCACAACCGGTATCTGGCAAACGGTCTGGATGGAGTCGGTTCCTGCGGCGTATATTGCAGGGATGCGGTATTTTACGGATATTGACCGTTCACTTCTGACCGTTGAAGTACATACGGTAGGTGCAGAGGGGCAGACCGTCCGCATTCGCGCCGCTTATGACGGTAGGTGTGTCGGTGAGGGGAAGGAAACCTCGTTCGGAGGAATCTGCACGGTTCAGGTACCGTTGTCGGAACTGCACCTGTGGGAGGTTGGCTGTGGCAGACTGTATGACCTGGAGCTGACCGTCGGGCAGGATCATGTACAGAGCTATTGCGGTATGAGAAAAATTGAGTGCCGTGACGGAATTCTTTATCTGAACGGCAAGCCGGTTTTTCAGCGCCTTGTACTGGATCAGGGATTTTATCCGGACGGTATTTACACGGCGCCGTCGGAGCAGGAACTGTATGCGGATGTTGACCGCTCCATTGCCATGGGATTCAACGGCGCAAGATTGCATCAAAAAGTGTTTGAACCGCTGTTTTTGAGTTATTGTGACAAGCAAGGGTACATTGTCTGGGGCGAACACGCCAACTGGGGCATGAATCCCGCGCCGGCACAGGTGATGGAATCGTTTTTGCCGGAATGGAACGAGATCATGCGTCGTGATTTCAACCATCCCGCTATCATCGGTTGGTGCCCCATCAACGAGAGCGAACCCACGCAGAACCGTGCGTTCATGCGCGTGCTTTCGGAGATCACGAAAGGCTATGACCCTACCCGTCTGTATATTGATGCCTCCGGTTGGACGCATCAGGCAGACGCGTGGAGCGATCTGTATGATCTGCATGATTACGAGCAGGACCCTGCCGTCTTTGCCGCACATCTGGCTTCGCTGACGGAGCGGAAGCCAATCAATGTGCATCACATTTTCGGTGAACGGTATCGGTTTGACTGTTGTCCGACATTTGTCAGTGAATACGGCGGTATCCGTTGGGCGCCGGAGGACGCGGTAGGTTGGGGCTACGGCAATGCGCCGAAAAGCGAACAGGAGTTTCTGGAACGTTTTCGCGGACTGACCGAGGTGTTGCTCAATCACCCGCGCATAGGTGCGCTCTGTTATACACAGTTGACCGATGTGGAGCAGGAGGTCAATGGACTTTATACGTATGACCGCAAACCGAAATTCGATCCCGCATTTTTCCGTGCCGTGCTCTCACAGAAAGCGGCTATCGAAAAAGACTGAAGGAGAGGGAGAAGGAAAACGGTCATCCGATTGCAATTGATCCAAGTTGCGATTTGATTCAGGCGGCGGAACGGATTTTCTGTGAATTCGTTCCGCTTTTTTCTTTTTCTCTTGACTTTTACGTGATAACGTGGTATCATGTCAACAGATGAAAAGAAGGGGTGCTGGATTTATGAACTGGTCGGAATGCGAAAACGGTAAAATGCTGATTGATGCGCTGTTGTCCCTGAAAACAAGGGAAGAATGTGCGGCGTTTCTGGAGGATCTGATGACCCGGCGGGAAATTGATGATATGATGCAGCGGATTGACGTTGCAAAGATGTTGTCTGAAAAGACGGTTTATACCGTGATTGCCGAAAAAACAGGCGCAAGTACGGCGACCATTAGCCGTGTCAACCGCGCCTATCTCTACGGAGCAGGCGGATACCGCACGGTGCTTGCGCGGATGACCAATGAAACGGGCGAAACAGAGGGAAAATAACCCAAAAAAGAAAAACGGCAGTCATGTTGCCGTTTTCTTTTTTACTCTCTGCTAATAGAACCGACTTTTTCACAGAGCGGAGTTGATCTTCCGCCTTTTTAGACAAAAAACAACGCAAATCAAACCTTGTGGCTCAATTTGCGTTGCATTTGGTGCCGGTGGTGGGACTTGAACCCACACGGTATCGCTACCACCGGATTTTGAGTCCGGCACGTCTGCCAATTCCATCACACCGGCAAATCAACCGACTTGCATATTATAGCATACTCTTTTCCGTTCGTCAAGGGCTTTTTGAAAAATATTTCCAACAATGTTTCGGAAAAAGGCTAAAAGTGTTTTGGAAATATCGGGTAGCCCCCGCTGTGGATGGGGCGGGGGCATCTTACGCATTCTCCTATGTCGCTGAATCGGGCTTTTGGTCTTCGGTGTAGTACTGTGCCTGTGCGTGCCACAGTTCCGCGTATTTGCCTTCGGCATCGGAAAGCAGGTCGGTATGCGTGCCGCACTGTATGATCTGACCACCGTCAAAAACGGCAATTTTATCACAGAATCGGCAGGAAGCGAGGCGGTGGCTGATGTAAACGGCGGTTTTGCCGCCGGAAAGGTCATTGAACTTCCGGTAAACCTCATATTCGGACAGCGGATCAAGCGCGGCGGTCGGTTCGTCCAGTATCATGAACGGAGCGTCCTTGTACAGTGCGCGGGCAAGCGCAATTTTCTGTGCTTCACCGCCGGAAATCTCTATGCCGTTTTTGTCAAAATCATGATAAAGAATGGTGTCCGTTCCTTGCGGCATCTGTGCTAAGCGTTCCCCGAATCCCGCTTCCCGAAGGCAGGCTTCCGCTTTCGCACGATCGTACCGGGCACCTGCCGCGACATTTTGCCCGAGAGGGAAGGCGAACAGGCGAAAATCCTGAAAGACCACCGAGAACAAAGACAGATACTCCCGGTAATCGTATTTCCGTATATCGACGCCGTTGAGTAAAATTTCCCCCTCGGTTGGATCGTAAAGACGGCAGAGTAGTTTGATGAACGTGGTTTTTCCGCTGCCGTTCATGCCGACAACGGCAAGCTTTTCACCGATTCTGAACGACAGGCTGACATGTCGCAGGGCATAGGTTTCGGTATTCGGATACCGGAAGGAAACATTGCGGAATTCAATATCATATTCATTATCGTTCCGTTTTTCCACCGACAGAGTGCCCTGTTTCATGTTGTTCGGAATGTCAAAGTAGGAAAAATAGCGTTGCAGGTAGGTATGGTTTACCAGTGAGAGCTGCCATGTGCTGACTAAGGCTGCAATTGCCGCCATGAACAGCATCAGGCAGGAAACATATTGTGCGATGGAGCCAACCGAGAGACCACCATGCAGTGCGGCTGCTACCAGGATTAGGTATACACCGAAGCGCAGTGCATAATTCAGAACCGTAGAAACCAGGTTCATACCTGCGCACCGCAGGCGCATGGATTGTTCACGGTCGCACATTTGGTCGTATAATGCTTTTCTAGAGGCGGTCAGTCCTTCTTCCATATGGTACAGACGGATGTCCTTTTCGGTGGTGTAATGTCCGATGTAGGCAGTGAACCTGTAGAGCAGGATGTTCATCGGTACCCATTCGGAGTAGATTGCCATGCGCAATCCGGAGGTCTTCCGATTGATCAGAACGCTGACGGTTACGCTCAGTGCGATTCCACTGACAAAGGCAAATTTTGACCAGAGGGCAATCGTATCCAACATGAAAAAGGATGCTGTCAGAGATACGGAGGCGATGATCTGCGTGACTGTCTGAACCAGATTTTCAAGACTGTTTGTGAGATAGAAAAGGTTGTAGCCGGTGTCCGTTTCCGTGCGAATGCGGTCGCAGAGTAGGGAAACCTCGCGATCTTCAATGGAAGCATAAGCAAGGTGCATTGCTTTTTCCGCGTAACACCATTCGTGAGATTGGTACACCTTCGAGCTGCCGATTTCCTTCTGTGCCTTCAGCCAAAAATGCAATAGATGCAAACCGAAGGGTATGCCGACGCCCAGTGCGGCATACAGCACAAGGGTGGACAAGGGAGCACCTGCCGCCAGGGCATCGATCAGTTTTGCTGAAAAATAGATTGGCGCATAGGGAAGGAGGGCTTTGACCAGACTGTCGGATACCAGTGCATAAACATAAGCGGGACTCAGGCTGTAAAGCATTTGGATCGCACGGCGGCTGATATGCAGGTGCTCTTTGACGGTCATTTTTGCACGCATGATTCCTCACCTCCTTTGTAATCCGCATGGTACCAACAGCTTTGAATTTCGTAGAGTTTTGCATACGCACCGCCGCGTGCAATCAGCTCTCTGTGGCTGCCTTCTTCTGTGATTCTTCCGTCTGAGAGAAACAGAATGCGGTCACAAAAGCGGGTGGATGCAAGACGGTGTGAAATGAAAAGGGAGGTTTTGCCGGCGGTCATATCGTGGTATTGCAGATAGACCTCATTTTCCGCAATGGGGTCCAGTGCTGCAGTCGGTTCGTCCAGTACGAGTACCGGGGCATCCTTATAGAGTGCGCGTGCCATCATGAGTTTTTGTACCTCTCCGCCGGAGAGTTCGATTGCCTCCGGGTTTACCTGTTTGTCCAGGCGGGTGTCGATTCCGTGTGGCAGGGAATCCAGCTTTTTGCCGAGTCCCGCACGGCGCATACAGTTTTCGGCGCGGGCTTTGTCCACCTGTTCACCTATGGTACAGGCAACTGTTTCAGCCAGCGAAAAGAAGGCGGTCTGCACGTCCTGGAAAACGGGAGAGAAAAGGCGGTAGTAGTCATCCTTGTAAAAATCCTCCGCGGGGACACCGTTGATGCGGATCTGCCCCGCAGTGGGACGGTACAGACCGCACAGCAGTTTGACGAGGGTGGTTTTTCCGGCACCGTTCATGCCGACCAGTGCAATACGTTCGCCGGGGTGAAATGTAAAGGAGAGGTCGTCCAGTGTATTTTTCTGTGCGCCGTCATAGCGAAAGGAAACATGGTCAAACGTGATTTCCGGTGCACGGGAGAGATGATCATCGAGGTGTGCTCTTCCGCTTCCGTCTTCATCCGGCAGATCCAGGTATTCGCGAAAATCACAGATGACAAGGCTTGCTTCATGCATATCATGCCATGCGGATAAAATGTCGCTGATGTGCCCGGCAAATCCTGAAACGGCGGCGAAGTACAGTACAAACTGATCGACCGTGATTTTTCCGTTCACCGCCATAGCGATCAATATCGCATATGCGGCGCCATCGCGCAAAAGGATGATGGTAATGTCCGGAAGTCTGGAGAGAAATTTGCGCAGACGCAGACGCTTTTGCATTGCGGTGTGCCGATCAAACAGATCGTGAAAAACAGAACGAAGCCAGTCGGACATACCGTAAATGCGGATGTCTTTGGCAGTCGCGAAGTCGGCGGTGCGCCCCGTCACATAGGAGAGCTTGCTTTCAACATCTGTCCGCGCGGCGCGGGTGCGGTATTCGTATTTCTGATAGGCGCGCAGGGCGAACCAGTTGATCAGCGGAGCGAGTGTGAGCAAGAGCAAAAGGAACGGGCTGGCAAAGGAGATGACGGTGCCGAACAGGAGGTAACAGAGAACACTTTTGAGCAGATTCGTGCTTTGCTGTGGCATTTCCAGTAGCTTAACCGTTCCGTTGGACATCCATGTTGCCATTTGTGCGCGATCGTGCAGGTCGCGTGTTTCTTTTTTTTCATAAGTCTGATAAAAACAGTGCATCGATTTGCGGTCCAGACGGATGAATTGCGAAAAGCGAAAACGGCTCAGATACGCGGTCAGCACCGTCGCGCAGAAATCACGCAGGGCAACGGCAAGCACGGTCATGCCGAGCAGGATACCGATCGCCATTGCCGCGTGCGCGAAGGTCTGTCCGGTCGTCACCTCTGCCACAACCAGCGCGGGCAGCCTGATTTCCGCCCATGCGAGGAATACACCGAGCGGGATACCTGCCGCCATCAGCCAGAAGGACTGCGGGGTGACATGTAACATTTCACGGAAGCTCCAAAAGGCATTGCTCCATGCACTGCGGTAAGGTTTTTTCTTTTCGGATTTGGCTTTCAAGGGGAAATTCTCCTTTCTTTTTGCAGTGGTTCCAGTATAGCACAAAAAACGCGAAAAAGAAAATTCGTGCACCAACGGTAATCGGAGGTACACGAATTGCACGGTCAGATGGCTGGTACCAAAAATTCAGAGGTAAATGCACCATCCTCACTGTTGTATTTGACCCAACCGCCATGTGTCGAGAGAATTGCCTGTGCGCGGTGCAGACCGAAGCCGTGTATACCGCTTGTTTTTTTCGTGGAGAACAGGGAACCGATCTTTTTCCTTTTCGGACCGGCAGTGTTGAGCAGATAAAAGTACAGCATCTTTCCTTTCATGCAAATGGTCAGGCGGATAAATTTTTCACCCGCTGCCGCATCGCATCCTTCAATGGCATTGTCCAACAGATTGCCGATTACAATACTCAGCTCCAGATCCGACAGTGTCAGATGATCGGGAACATGCGCATCTACTTTGACGCTGATTCCAGCCGCTTTTGCCTGTGCCAATTTGGCGGAAAGGATCGCGTCAACGGTTATATTTCCTGTTTTGAGCAGGGTGTCCACATGCTGAAGGCTGCGGTCAAGCTGTTCGATGTAGAGAAGCGCGCGGTCAACTTCTCCCGCTTCCAGTTGTCCTTTGAGCGCCTGCAGATGATGGTGAAAATCGTGTTTGTAACCGCGCATTTCATTATGGATGCTCCGCACCTCGGCGAGATGTCTTTTCGCCTGGTCCTCCTGCATTCCCACAAGTTTCAGATAGGTTCTTTTCCGCATACAATCCCCTTAGTTATGTGCAATAAATGCACGGTTGATGTCATCGTATTTGCCGCGGGCAATCGGAATTTCGGTACCGTTTTCCAGTGTCACCGATTTGCGTCCGATGCGGACAATCGACCGTAAATTGACAAGGTAGGAACGGTGTGACCGGTAAAATTCCGCTCCCAGCCGTTCGGCAAACGCCGAGATGTTTCCTTTGGTACGGTATTCACCGTCTTTTGTATGAATCACCAGATCGTGCAGAAACGATTCCGCATAAAGAATATCGCTCTCGTATATTTTCCGCATTTCACCCTCACAACTGATCAGCAAAGAAGGCGGTTCGGTTGCCAGCCGTTTGGCGGCGCGTGTAAGTACGGTATGTAGTTTCTGTGCGGCGACCGGCTTTGTCAGGTAATGAAGTGCATCAACTTCATACCCATCGCCAACGAATTCAAAATGTGAGGTGATAAAAATGATCTGTGCCCGACAATTGTCGCAACGCAGGTGCATGGCAAGGGAGATGCCGTCCATCCCGCTCATTTCCACGTCGAGAAGCAGAATGTCATAGCTTTTTTCGTCCGCATAGGCAAACAGGAAGGCTTCGGCGCTCGGAAAAAGGCGGATATCGCAGGGAATACCCGTATCCTTTGCCCAATCTGCAACCATATCCCGTAACCCTTGGGCGGCGGTAGGATCATCATCACAGATGCCGATGCGGTATGCCATAGACATTTCTCCTTCCTTTTTGTTTAATCTGATTTGTTTTATCTGAATTTGTTTTATCTAAAGCAAAAATCCTGCACTTGCGTGCAGGATTTTGGAGCTGGTAATCAGAATCGAACTGATGACCTCGTCATTACCAATGACGTGCTCTACCGACTGAGCCATACCAGCATCGCCTTTTGCCGACGACTCGTACAGTATAGCAGATCGGGAACGGTTTGTCAATAGCTTTTTTGAAAAAAATGCAGAAAAAGAAAAATTTTTTCTTCGGTGAAAAGCGCTCCCTTTGAAAAGGGCAAAAAGCAATTGACATCGGACGGAAGATATGATACAATGGACGCATGAAAAACCGGGGGAAAGCGGATGCGGAGGACGGAACAATGACAAAAATCGAACGGTGTTCGGATGCGGCGGTGCTTTGCCGCCTTTATGGGGAATTCTGTGCGGAAAAGGGAGCAATCACTCTGCCGCTGGATACGGAAACTTTCTGCCGGGTATTCTTTCAGGAAAACTGCATTCACCTGGCAGCATGGCAGGGCAATCGCCCGGTAGGTTTTGCAAGCGGTTGTGCGGACGCAGGGCGCAGAGTCGGTTATCTCAGCTTTATCGGTGTTTGTACGGATATGCGCAGACAGGGGATCGGGAGAGCACTTTTGCATGCATTGGAGCGGGAGCTGTGCACCTTTCCCTTTGTCCGACGGATAGAAACGGTATTTTTTAATCCCGTGCATCTGCCGTGGCGGATTCTGGTCGCAGGCGGCGCCACGCATCCCTGCATGCCGGGAACCGATCAGAAAAGCGCCCTGTACCCGCTGCTCCTCTCGGACGGATATACGGAATGGACGGTACAGAACGCCTATTATCGCGCACTGGCAGGTTATACCGATCCGCCTACGCTGGCGAAAACGCGGGCGCGGCTCCTTTCGGAGGGAATCGAAGTGACGCTTTACGATCCGGCAGAGCACCGCGATCTTGCGGGGCTTTTTGACGACATCAACAATCCCGGCTGGGGGGCACAGGTACTGGCGGCGGTCGATCAGCCGATCGTTGTTGCGGTGGATCACACCGCGGAGAATCTGATTGTTTCCTATACGGGACCGCTTTCCACCGATCCGGGCGGGCGGGGGAATTTCTGCGGCATCGGTACGCGCCGTGCCTATCGCGGGCGCGGCATCGGAAAGGTCGTATTTTGCGAGATGTGCCGCCGCCATGCAGAGCGCGGGGCAACCTTTATGTCCCTCTACACCGGAGATCAGAATCCGGCGCGTCACATTTACGAAGCCGCCGGTTTTTGTATTGTGCGCAGTTTCGGTAATCTGCGCAAGGAGGTCGTTTTGCTATGAACGGAGTAAAAAGGGTACTGGTCAGCGGCGGTTCGCGTGGCATCGGCGCCGCCTGCGTGCGTGCGTTTGTATCGGAAGGGGCAAGGGTTGCATTCTTTTACCATGCCGATACGAAGGCGGCGGATGCGGTGGCGTCCGAAACCGGCGCAAAAGCAATTTGCTGTGAGCTGAGCGATCCCGGTGACGTGCGGTGCGGGTTTTCGGAGGCAATGGAGGCGTTGGGCAGCATAGATGTGCTGGTTTGTAATGCAGGGGTCTCTATGATCGGACTGTTTACCGACATGACCGATACGCAGTGGCGTGCCCTTATGGCGGTCAATCTGGACGCTGCAGCCATGCTCTCGCGTGAGGCGGCAAAGCGCATGATTTCGCAAAAGACCGGGGCGATTCTGTACATCGGGTCCATGTGGGGCAAAACGGGCGCTTCCTGTGAGGTGGCATATTCTGCCTCCAAGGCGGCATTGCGCGGCTTGACCATGGCGCTGGCAAAGGAATTGGGTCCAAGCGGAATCCGCGTCAACTGTGTTGAACCGGGTGTGATAGATACCGACATGAATGCTTCTCTTGATTCGGCGACACGTGCGGCGCTCGCGGACGAGACGCCCCTGTGCCGCATCGGAATGCCTGAGGAAGTCGCGGCGGCGGTATGTTTTCTTTCCTCGGATCGTGCGTCGTTTATTACCGGACAGATTTTGGGCGTCGATGGCGGATACGCAGTGTAGATTTGCCGCCAGGTCATTTTCGTTTGATTACTAAACTATTTACCTCATTACCTAAGAAGGACAGAATATGGAAGAAATCAGGACAAGCCCCGGCGGTGTGCGGGTGTTTTCTGTGGATAAATTCAAGACGGCGCGACTTTCGCTGCTACTGGCTGTGCCGGCAAACGGCAGGGAGATGGTGGAAAATCTCCTCCTGTTGCTGTGCGCGCGTCGCGGCACGGAGGTCTATGAAAATTTGGCGGCGATCAACCGGCGTTTGGATGATCTGTACGCCGCAACGCTTTCCTGCCGTCATTTTATGGACGGTGACAGGCAGGTTCTCGGTTTTACGGCGGAGTATATCGAACCGGATTTTTTGCCGGATGCCACGGATACCGCCGCAGGGGTTGCCGAAGTGCTTGCGCAACTTCTTTTACACCCGAAACGTGAGGCGGACGGAACGCTTCTGCGCGGGACGGTCGCACGGGAAAAACAGGATCTGGTTGACTCCATCCGCGCGCGTAGGAACGACACCCGCACTTATGCGGACACCCGTTGCAGGGAGCTCTTTTTTGCGGGGGAACCCAACGACCCTTCTTTGCTCTGGTCGGATGAAACGGTTCTTTCCGTGACGCCCGAGGAGCTGACGGTACGAAGGGAAGTGCTGCTGCGTGACGCCTGTATTTCCTTCTTCTATACCGGACGTGAGGCGGAGGAGACGGTGCGCCGGCGTCTTACAGAGGTTTTCGGTCGGTTATGCGACCGTTGCGAGATATCCCTTCCTGTGCGAACGGAGTGCGGAATTCGCCCGGTACAGTGTGCAGAAGAAGCGCTTCCGGTGACGCAGAGCGTGCTCTCGATCGGTTATCGGGCGCCTTTGTCTTGCGTGATGGGGGGATGTGATTATGAGGCGTTTCTCCTTTTGAACGAAATGCTGGGGGTGATGGGAACCAACCGCCTGTTTTTGCGTGTCAGGGAACAGATGGGGCTGTGTTATTCCATTGGTTCGGCGATTGATTGTAAAGAGGCGGCGCTGTTTGTTTCCTGCGGCATCCGCGCACAGGCATATGAAGCGGTGCGGCGGGCGATTGGCGACGAAATACGCGCGATTGCGGAAGGTCGTTTTACCGATGAGGAATTGGCGGCGGCAAAGCAGTCAGTGGATAATTCCCTGATGCAGCTGGAGGATAGTCCGGGCGCAAAAGAGGCGTTCATTTACACACGGCTTTTGGACGGTTTGCCCATAGGTGTTGCACCTTTTCGATTTTCCGTTGCGGCGGTGGACAGAGATGCCGTGATGTGGGTGGCATCGGCACTGGCAGAGGATACGGTGTTCTTCTTGCGGGGGACGCAGGAGTCGGAAGAGGAAACGGAGGACCAGGAGGAAACGGAGGCATATGTCGATGACGAAGTGTGATGGACACACATACTGTAACGATCAACTCGGGGAGTCTTATACGGATATCTGGCACGACAGCGGCATGCGGATTCTTTTGTGTCGCAAACCCATGAAGACTGCCTATGCGATGCTCGGGGTTGGTTTCGGTGCGCTGGATACGGACTATTGTCTTTCCGGAAAGACCGTGCACCTGCCATTCGGGGTAGCACACTATCTGGAGCACCGGATGTTCGGGAATCCGGACGGGCGTGACGCGACAGCGGATTTTGCGGCATGCGGCGCCGATGTCAATGCATTTACCGGGTATGATAAAACCGCATATCTCTTTTCCACGGCAACGCAGTTTGACGATTGTCTGGAAAAATTGCTCCGTTTTGTCACGGAGCCGTATTTTCCGGCAGAGGCGGTAGATGCAGAGCGACCGATTATTGCAGAGGAGATCCGGATGAGCCTGGATGATCCATATGAGCAGGGGTATGCCGCACAATTGCGCGGGCTTTACGCCGAAGGGGCGATACGCGAGGACATTTGCGGGACGCTTGCCTCCATCGGTCGGATTACGCCGGAGATCCTTTGTGATACGTATGACGCATTTTACAGACCGGACGAACTGATTTTGTGCGTGTGCGGAGATGTGACGCCGGAAGAGGTCTGCAAGGTGGCAGACCGCTGTATGCCGGCGCACACGCCCAAGCGGGAGCGCCCGGTGCGCCTGTCCGCGACAAAACCGAATCGGCATCTTTCGGATGTGTCTATCCGGATGCCGGTTGCAAAGCCGATCTTCAATTTTGCCCTCCGTTTGCCGGACGCGGACCGTGCGTCCGTTCCGGCGGCATTTGCCGGCAGACGTCGGCTGCTGTATCGGGATACCGTGCTTTCGGTGGTTGCAGAGGCGCTTTTCAGCAGGGCGGGAACCTTTTACTCGGGACTGTTGGAGGAAGGGCTGATCCGTCCGGGATTTTCTTACGGTTCAACCGTTCTGCGGGACCTTTCCTATCTGGCGGTGTCCGGCGAGAGCGACTGTGTTTTGGAGGTTTATCAACGCTTTTGCGCCTATTTGGAGAACGTGCGGAAAAACGGCATCTCAAAAGAGGATTTTGAACGGGCGCGCCGTGTGATGTACGCTGACTTTGTTACCGCGTTTGATTCAACGGAGGATGTGGCAAGCATGCTGTTTTCTGCCGCTGTTGACGGAATCGGGTTGTTTGAAAGTCTTGATATGATTGAGCGGGTGACGGTTTCTGATGCGAACGCGCTCTTGGATCGGGAGTGCCTGCAGGAAAATATGCAGTTGACGGTTGTTGAACCGTTGGCAGACGGAGAAAGTGAGGAAATTGAAAATGGGGATACGGATTGACGGAAAGGCAATCGCCGCACAGATTCGCGCGGAAGTTGCGGCAGAGGTCGCTGTCATGCGTGAGAAAAGCAACAGGGTGCCGGGACTGGCGGTTGTTTTGGTAGGGGATAATCCCGCTTCGGCGGTGTATGTGCGTAACAAAAAGAATGCCTGCGTAGAGTGCGGTATTGATTCGCGCGTATGCCTGCTTCCGGCGGATGCGTCACAGGAAGAACTGGAGGCGCTGATAGATGAACTGAATGCGGATGTGTCCGTAAACGGAATTTTGTTGCAGCTTCCGTTGCCGGCGCATCTTGACGCACACCGTGTTTTATTGCGTATCCGACCGGACAAGGACGTGGATGCCTTTCATCCGTACAATGTCGGGCGTATTATGATCGGCGATTATCGCTTTTTGCCGTGCACGCCTGCGGGGGTGATGGAGCTTTTGCGCCGCTACCATATTTCGGTGGACGGGAAACGGTGCGTGGTGATCGGTCGCTCTGATATTGTGGGAAAGCCGATGGCGATGCTGTTGCTGCATGCAAACGGTACCGTGACAGTCTGTCACAGCCATACAAAAGAGATTGCCGCAATCTGCCGGGAGGCTGATATTCTTGTCAGCGCAGTCGGGCGTGCGGGATTTGTCGGAGCAGACATGGTCAAGCCGGGCGCGGTGGTGATTGATGTCGGCATGAATCGCAACGCGCAGGGAAAGCTATGCGGGGATGTCGATTTTGCCGCGGTTGAACCGATTGCATCCTACGTCACACCGGTGCCGGGCGGCGTCGGACCTATGACGGTCGCCATGCTGATGCGGAATACCCTGGAGGCGTGTAAGGAAACAGAATGATTTGATTGGCAGTCTACAAACGAATTGAAAAAGTAAAATACCGGTACCGTAAATGCAGGTGCCGGTATTTTTGTTTTCCGAATTGGTGTAAAGTCGTTTTTTCTCTGAACCTCTTGACAAAGCAATGATATTGGCATATACTTTATTGGTCCCGTTTGGGACTTGGAGGATGCAATGGAAAAAGAATCATTGATTATGATAAACAGCTTAAACCGGGGGATTATTAAATGCAGAGGCGTTTATTCCTCGTGGGCAAGCGGGCACGGTGTCAGTTATCATGAAATGCTTGTGCTTTATACAATTCGGGAATATGGGTACTGTACGCAAAAGCAGGTCTGCGAGAGCTATATTCTGCCCAAACAAACGATCCACAATGTCATCTCCGCCATGCGGGAGCGTGGTGTACTGGAGTATGACGAGAAACACAGCAGAGGTCGTGAAAAAGCATTTGTGCTTTCGGCAAAGGGCAGGGAATATGCGGCGGATTTTCTGAAATCTCTTGATACGGTTGAAGCCCGTGCACTGGAGCTTCTGGGAAAAGAAAAACTCGGTACGCTGACAGGTTTGCTTTTTGAATTTGATGCGGCTCTTTGCACAGCGCTGGAAGAAAAGGGGGAGTAACCATGGAACAGACGGATTTGTTCGGAACGGAAAAAATCGGCAGGATTCTGATCCGGCTTGCGCCGCCGGTGATGCTTGCGCAACTGATACAGGCGCTTTACAACATTGTGGACAGCTTTTTTGTGGGCAGGTATTCGGATGCCGGATTGATGGCTCTGTCCATTATCTACCCGATACAGCTTTTGATGATCGCGTTCGTCGTCGGAACCGGTGTGGGAATCAATACTGTCATGGCGTCGAAGCTCGGCGTCGGAAAACGGAAAGAGGCTGACGAATATGCAGGGGTTGGCGCGCCGCTTGCCGTGGTGCTTTGATTTCTGTTTGCCGTGGTCTGCTATCTGATTATGCCGTTTTACGCACGGATGTCAAGCAGTTCCGAAGAAGTTATCAGCGATGTTATTACATACGGCAGAATTGTCTGCGTGTTCAGTTTCGGGCTGTTCCTAGAAAGTATCTGGACAAAGATTCTGCAATCGAACGGAAATATGAAAACGCCCATGTTCGCTCAGATTCTCGGTGCGGTGACGAATATCATTCCGGATCCGCTTCTGATTTTCGGTTTGTTCGGGTTGCCTGAAATGGGAATTGCCGGTGCGGCTGTCGCGACCGTGGCGGGACAAATCGTAGCGGCGTTGGTGGTCATGAAGAGAGGATTCCGTAAGACGCCGCCAATCAGGCTTTATCCTCACCATATAGTGGGGATTTTCCGCCTTGGTATTCCCAATATACTGATGCAGTCCGCATATACGTTTTACATATTGAGACTCAATCTGATTCTCGCAACCTTCTGTGACCAGGCGGTTACGGCGCTTGGACTGTATTACAAATGGCAGACGTTTTTCTTTATTCCGCTTGGTGCAATGAAGACCTGCATGGTTCCGATTATCAGCTATAATTACGCTGCGCGGAATATCGGTCGTTGCAGGAAAACGCTTTCGGTTTCCGTTCTGTTCGGGCTTGCCCTGATGGCGCTCGGGACGCTGTGCTTTCTCACTCTTCCGACGCAGATGCTGCGGGTCTTTACAAAGGACTCACAGGTCATAGAAATCGGCAGGATCGGTTTCCGCTTTGTCGGTATCAGTTTCTTGCCGGTGGTCACCTCGCTGATATTCCCGGTGTTTTTCCAGGCGGTTGGTTCCAGTCTGAAAAGCTCTGCGCTGACCGTCATCCGGACAGTTGTCCTGTTTGTGCCGCTCGGATATTTATTCTCCCGGTTCGGACTCAATTGGTTTTGGATGACATTTCCCGTCACGGAGGTCCTGACGAGCATTGTGGGTGTTGTGTTTTACCGGCAATTTCTGAAAAAGACCGCGTCGACCGGGCTGAATGGACAACCGCAAGGGAACTGCTGATTCCTCTGCGGGAATTTCTCGGATGCATGGGGGGATACTCCCAGAGACCTAATCGGGGACAGTGCCGCCGAAATGCCCGGCTTTGATGACAATGTTACAGATATTTTCCGGTTATGCTGTTTTCGTTTTTCCTGATTTGATCGGGCGTTCCGTTTGCTACAATCCGTCCCCCGGCGTCTCCGCCGCCAGGTCCCATGTCGATCACATAATCGGCATTGCGGATGACATCGAGATCGTGTTCAATCACAATGACTGTTGCGCCGTTATCGAGAAGTGCCTGAAAAACGCCGAGCAGCACCTGCACGTCAAGCGGATGCAGACCGATGGAAGGTTCATCAAACACAAATACAGAATCCTCCTGCGTTTTTCCGATCTCGCTCGCCAATTTGAGCCGCTGTGCCTCACCGCCCGAAAGACCCGGTGTTTCTTCACCGAGTGTCAGATACCCAAGACCGAGCTGTTGCAGGATATTCAGTCTTTGGCTGACGGTTTTCATATCCCGGCAAAAATCAATCGCGGAGTTCACATCCATATCCATCAGTTCGGGGAGCGAAATGCTTCCCCCGACTTTATTTGTGAGTTTGACCTCGTAAGCCGCTTTTGCATAGCGTGAGCCGCGGCAATCGGGGCAGGGAATGTCCACATCCGGAAGAAACTGCACATCAAGGCTCACAACGCCCGTGCCGTCACAGCCGGGGCAGCGCAGAGAGCCGGTGTTGTAGGAAAAATCGCTTGCCTTATAACCCTTTTCCTTTGCGTCGGGTGACTTGGCGTAGAGCTTGCGCAGTTCATCATGTATCCCCGCATAGGTGGCAACTGTGGAACGGACATTGATTCCGATGGGCGTTGCATCAATCAGCTTGACATGCGCAATCCCGTCGGCACGTATTTCACGAATGTGCGCAGGTAGTGTCGCTCCTGCAATGCTTGCTTCCAGTGCCGGAACAAGACTTTCCAGAACCATGGTCGTTTTGCCAGACCCTGATACGCCCGTGACAACGGTCAGCCGTCCTTTCGGAATATCGACTTTGAGTGGCTTGACGGTGTGGATTTGAGAAGTGGAAAGATGTATTGTGCCGTTTTCAAAAATTCTGTCATGCCCAATGCGCTGACGCATAATCGTTTCGGCTTTTCCGGACAGAAACGGTCCGATCTGCGATGCGGAATTTTTTTCAACGGCGGGAATTGACCCTTGGGCAATGACATGACCGCCATTTGCCCCCGCTTCGGGCCCCATTTCAATCATCCAATCGGCTTCTTTCAGAATCTGCGTGTCATGATCGACCAGAATCACGGAGTTTCCATCGGCAACAAGGTCGTGCATGACCCCGGTCAGCCCGACAATGTTTGATGGGTGCAATCCAATGGAAGGTTCGTCCAGCACATAGAGAACGCCCGTCGTGCGGTTGCGCACGGCACGGGCAAGCTGCATGCGCTGACGCTCACCGGTGGAAAGTGTCGCAGCGGAGCGGTCAAGGGTCAGGTAGCCAAGCCCCAGATCCATCAGCCGTTTTGCCGTACTCTCAAACGCTTCGCAGATGCTTGCCGCCATCGGGCGCATTTCCTCCGGCAGACTGTCCGGTACGCCATGCACCCATTCCACCAGTTCAGACAGCGTCATGGTGCAAGCTTCGTCAAGCGAAATTCCGCGCAACCTCGGTGCGCGTGCCGCATCGGACAGGCGCGTGCCGTGACAGCCCGGGCAGACTTCTTCTTTCAGAAATTTCTCCACCCGCTTCATGCCGCTCTCGTCCTTGACTTTCGCGAGCGCATTTTCCACGGTGTAAACGGCATTATAGTAAGTAAAATCAAGTTCTCCTGCCTGATTGGAACCCTTTGCGTGATAGAAAATGTGCTTTTTCTCGGCGGGACCGTGATAAACGATTTCCTTTTCGCGCACAGTCAAATCGCGGAACGGCACATCCGTGCGCACGCCCATTTCCCGGCACACATCGGTCATCAGCGACCACATCAGGCTGTTCCACGGGGCGACTGCACCCTCGTCAATGGTCAGCGAATCGTCGGGAACGAGAGAATCCATATCGACCGTGCGGACGGTTCCTGTACCGCCGCAGGTCTTGCACGCACCCTGCGAATTAAAAGCAAGTTCCTCGGCAGACGGCGCGTAAAAATGCGCGCCGCATTCGGGACAGACAAGCGCCTTTCCTGCCGCAACAGCAAGTGACGGTGCGAGATAGTGCCCGTTTGGGCAGCGGTGATTGGCAAGGCGGGAATACATCAAGCGCAGACTGTTTAAGAGTTCCGTTCCCGTGCCGAAGGTGCTTCGGATGCCCGGAACGCCGGGACGTTGGTGGAGCGCGAGCGCGGCGGGAACATACAGTACCTCGTCAACGGCAGCCTTGGATGCCTGCGTCATTCTCCGGCGGGTATAGGTCGAGAGGGCTTCAAGATAACGGCGCGAGCCCTCGGCGTAAAGTACCCCCAGTGCAAGCGAGGATTTTCCTGAACCGGACACGCCGGCAATTCCGACGATCTTTCCGAGCGGAATATCGACATCTATGTTTTTAAGGTTGTGGACTTTTGCTCCACGGATCAGCATTTTATCAATCATTGTTTTTACTCCGGATATTCGTCTGTTTTCACACAGCGATATAAATGTGTACTTTATTCTTTTTCTTGCGTATGGATCTGAACATTGTATCTTCTTCCTTGCGTATATGCTTTTATGCCCTCAATCGTTTTCGGCACAGTCAGAAAGCTGCTGTTTTCTCTGCATTTGCATATGCGGAATCCCGTCCTCCAAGAATTCTTCGGAGGTTTGCCGGAAACCTAACTTTTCATACAGCGAGCGGGCATGGACCTGTGCTTCAATGGTAATTTTCTCTGCGTGTAGCTCTGTTTCGGCAACGCGGATTGCCGCCGTTACAATTTTGCTGCCCAATCCGCAGTGACGCTTGACCGCTATCACACGACCGATCGACGCGGTCGAGAATGTCACACCGGGCGGAAGTACTCTTGCGTAAGCTTTGATACCGTCCTCATCTTTAAGCCAGATATGGTAGGCGACACAGTCCGCGTCGTCTACCTCCTGATAGGGACATTTTTGCTCTACGACAAAGGCCGAAACGCGCAGCTTATATATTTCAAACAACTCTTCCGCGCTTAGACTCGAAAAATGTTTTACGACCAGTTCCATTGCGACCTCCGTGAACGCTGATTTACCACTTTATTGTACCACAAGTACATCTTTGTTTCAACCTTTTGCTGTTAACAATCAAGATCGGTAGCACAGTATATATTCTATTTGGCTGCTCGAAGTGCCTACGAAGGAACTGTTACCGAAGCTCCTAACGTTAAGATGGATGATTCTGTAACGGGCTTTGCATACGAAAAATTTAAGGCATCACCGCGCAATCCGCGTAGCGCAAATTGCACCATCGGAATTACACGGTAATATGCCTTATATTTCTGATCCATTAACAGCATTGATGATGAGCCTGCCGGTGATGGTTAGAAAATAATGAAAAAACAGTATCATGCACTTCCGAATGCATAAAAACAAGCCCGTCAGAAAGGGACTGGCAAAAACTCAAATTTAGTTTTTGCCAGTCCGTGGATCAGTTTGATTCCTTCCAATTTGACGGGTGTGAGAGAAAAAACAATGCCGTAAGCCATCAAAAAACGGCTTACGGCGGCGAGAACGAAGTTCACGCAGTTTGGCGTTCCCGAGGTGATTCGAACACCCGACCTATCGCTTAGGAGGCGATCGCTCTATCCAGCTGAGCTACGGAAACACATTGTATCATCAATATCCGTATTATAGCACGCATTAGTAAAAAATGCAAGTGTTTTTCGCACTTTTTTGAAAAAAAGTCGGAAATCCTATTGACAAGGGAAGGGGAATATGTTACAATAATGTGCCGCATAAGTGCCGGTTGTAAGTGCGCGATTATTTTTTGTGCCACCGGTCTTAGCGAGTCTATGCGAAAGTGAGGTGCTTTTCCATGTTTGCAGTGATTGAAACGGGCGGAAAGCAGTACAAGGTAAGCGAGAACGACATCATCTCTGTTGAGAAGTTGGGTGTTGACAAAGGCGGCGAGTACACCTTTGACAAGGTTGTTGCTCTGTTGGGCGAGAACGGCATTACCACGGGCGATCCCTATGTTGCAGGTGCACAAGTGGTCGCTAAGGTGCTGGAAAACGGAAAACAGAAGAAGATCTATGTCATGAAGTACAAGTCCAAGAAGAACGAAAAGAAAAAGATCGGTCACAGACAGCCGTTTACAAAGGTCCAGATCGTCAGCATCAAGGGCTGATTGTCAGGCAGAGAGGTCTATGACAAAAATCGTTTTTTTTCGGAGCGACGGGTTTTACTACGGCTTTGAAGAGCAGGGGCACACAGGATATGGAGAAGAAGGAGATGACGTGCTTTGCGCGGCACTCTCGGCGATGACCATGCTGATCATCAATACCATTGAGGTTGCCTTTGATTCCGATGTTGATTACGAGATTGATGAAAAAACGACCGATATCCGCGTAAAGGCAAAGGCGGCATTGCCCGAATATGAGGACGATGAGTTGAAGCGTTATGCTGTTTCGGGAATGTTTCTCGGCTACTACAAGCAATTGGAGGATATGCTGGAGGAATATTACGATTATCTAGATCTTGCAATTGAGGACAGGCCCTACTGAACCTGCCGGAAAACAATTCATCCACACACAACGAAACCCAAATGTTATGTTTGCTTTGGCGACATAACGGCAATGAATACGGAGGTAAATGATGTTAAGACTCAGTTTACAGTTCTTCGCTCACAAGAAGGGTGTCGGTTCTACCAAGAACGGTCGTGACAGCGAATCCAAGCGCCTTGGCGTGAAGAAAGCAGACGGTGCACACGTTCTTGCCGGCAACATTATCGTCAGACAGAGAGGCACAGCGATCCACCCCGGCAAGAATGTCGGTATCGGTTCGGATGATACGCTGTTTGCTCTGATTGAGGGTAAGGTCAAGTTTGAGCATAAGACGAAGGACAAGAAACAGGTCAGCGTTTACGCTGAGTGATTCTGTACTTGCCCGACGGTTTCTGTTTCGATTGCCGCAATTTACGCGGCAATCGAAGAAACTGTTTTTTTGGGAGAATTTTGTTGACTTTGGAATAAAATCACCCTGAATTAACGCTTTATTCACGCTCTGTTCATGCGTGTGCTGTATACTCATGGACAAGGGTAATGAGATTATCTGAATTACTAATTTTTATCGGAGGTATGAATCATGTGCTTTGATTTTCTGAAGAAGAAAAAGAAGAAGAAGGTTTCTCCGCTTGCAATCATTCTGATGATCGTCGGTGCTTTGACCGTTGCGGCTGCTGCGTTGGCGACTTTCAAGAAGCTCTTCGCAAAGAAGAAGGTTGTTGCGGCTGTTGACACGACCGGAGACGGCGAAGCAGATACCATTTTGGTCGACAATGACGGAGATGGCGTTGCTGACGAAGCAATTCCCGTTGAGAAGGCAGACGAGACGGCTGAATAAGCTTGTTTCCTAAGAAACAAAGAAGCAAAGAAAAACCGGCGGTTTTTTCCGTCGGTTTTTTTGCTTTGCCGCAGTCAGCGACTGCGGCAAAGTCTGTTGGTCAGAAACGTCCGGCTCTCCGTCTCCAAAAAAGGGAACAGCCAGATTATCTGATATCGACATTGATCTTTTTGCTGGTGTTGGCAGCCGCGGCCTTCATAAGGGTGCGAATTGCCTTTGCAATACGACCGTGTCTGCCGATGACCATACCCATATCGTCAGGGTCGACATTGAGTGTCAGGGTAATGGCGTCATCGGTTTCTTCATAGGCAACATTGACTTTGTCCGGATGATCGACAATAGAGGAGGCAATGTCCTCCAGTGTTTTTTTCAGATCTGCCATGTTTTAACTCCGTGTACCGGATCAGTCAACGATACCGGACTTCTTAAGCAATGCCTTGACGGTTTCGGTGGGCTGTGCACCGTTGTTCAGCCACTGCTTTGCCTTTTCTGCGTCAATTTTGACGGTTGCGGGATTGGTCAGCGGATCGTAGTAACCGATTTCCTCGATAAAACGACCGTCTCTGGGAGAACGGGCATCCGAAACGACAACACGGTAAGCCGGTGCTTTTTTCTGACCAACTCTTCTGAGTCTGATTTTAACCATTGTTTTTTTCCTCCGAATTCATTTGGTGGTGATATTTTGTGTATAAAAATCCGTCAGCACTATAAAAGGTACGGAATTTTAACGTAAGGGAAGGGGATCAGCGGGGCAGTTTCATTTTGCCGAACGGCATTTTGCCTTTCTTCCCGCCTGCGGCAAATTGCTTCATCATGGTGCGGATCTGATCAAATTGTTTCAGCAGCCGGTTGACGTCCTCAACCGAAGTGCCGCTTCCTGCCGCAACACGCTTTTTTCTGGAAGCATTGAGAATGTCCGGTTTTTCGCGTTCCTTTTGTGTCATGGATTTGATAATGGCTTCCTGTCTTGCCATCATTTTCTCGTCCAATTTGGCATCTTTCAGAGCGCCGGGCTTGACTCCGGGGATCATGCCGATCAGCTGATTGAGATCTCCCATTTTTTTGAGCTGCTGGAATTGATCTAAGTAGTCGTCCAAAGTGAAGGTCTGCTGACGGATTTTTTGCTCCAGTTCAGCTGCCTTTTTTTCGTCAAATTGCTGTTGCGCTTTATCAATCAGCGTCAGCACGTCGCCCATGCCGAGAATCCGACTTGCCATACGATCCGGATAAAAGGGCTCGATTGCATCGATTTTTTCACCGACACCGATAAACTTGATCGGTTTCCCGGTCACATACCGAACGGAAAGCGCGGCGCCGCCACGGGTATCGCCGTCCAGCTTTGTCAGGATGATACCGGTGACATCCAGCAAGTCGTTGAATGTCTGTGCCACGTTGACGGATTCCTGACCGATCATGGCGTCAATGGTCAGAAGAATTTCGCTGGGCTTGACAGCTTCTTTGATCCGGCGCAATTCCTCCATCAGCACTTCGTCAATCTGCAGACGACCTGCGGTATCAATGAACACCATGTCATTGTTGTTGCGTATCGCATAGCGAATGCCTTCTTCTGCGATCTTTACGGGATCCGTTTTGTCACCCATCTGGAAAACCGGAATATCCAGTTTTTCTCCGAGCACCTCCAACTGTTTGATGGCGGCGGGGCGGTAGATGTCGCACGCAACCAACAAAGGGCGTTTTCCTTGCTTTTTGTACATGCCCGCCAATTTTGCGGCATGTGTTGTTTTACCTGCGCCCTGCAGACCGACCATCATAATTACGGTGGGCGGGGTGGGGGAGATATTCAGCTTTGCCTGCGTGGTTCCCATCAGTTTGATCAATTCCTCGTGGACGATCTTGATGACCTGTTGTGCAGGGAGCAAAGATTCCATAACTTCCGCGCCGACTGCGCGGTCTGATACGTTTTTGATAAAGTCTTTTACGACCTTGAAGTTGACATCCGCTTCCAGCAATGCGAGCTTCACTTCACGCATGCCGGCTTTTACGTCTGCCTCGGATAATTTTCCTTTATTTTTGAATTTACCGAAGGCGTTATTCAGTTTATCGACAAGTCCTTCAAACATCGGTTCTGCGACCTCCAGTTTTGTATTTTTGTGCCCGGTACCGTTATTGATTGATACAGGCGGACAGAAGACGGATTTCCTCGGTCAATTCAGGCGATGCCTGACAGTCTCTGCAAAGTGCAAGCGCGCGGGTGATGTGTATCTCCATCTCGGAAAAGCGGGCGGCAAGCCCCAGCTTTTCTTCGTAAAAGGCAAGCTCTTCCTCCGTTTTTTTGATTTGCTCCCGCACACCCTGGCGTGAAATGCCGATTTCATCCGCAATTTCGGCAAGGGACAGATCGTCATTGTAGTAATAATCCATCACCGTGCGGCGTTTTTCGGGGAGAAGATCACCGTAAAAATCCAGGAGAAGCCCCATGCCAAGATTCTTCTCAAACAAATGAATCACTCCCTTTGCCTGCCTGTTTGTTGGCTGTAAAGCATTTTGCTTTACAAGTATATCATGCTTCTGCTCATTTGTCAATAGGGAAATCAAAAAAAGTGTGCTTTTGCCGCCTGATTCCGCACAAATGCGGTGTCAGATTGTCTGGAATGGGGAAAAACACCCTGATTTCTCTTGACAACCCGTGATTGAACGTGTATAATAGGGGCAAAATATGGGAGCGGCGGATGCCGCAGAAAAATGAGAGGTACGAGATGAAGGATATTTCGCGGAATTTGACAATGCTATGCGATTTTTATGAACTGACCATGGGAAATGGGTATTTCCAGAGCGGAATGAAGGATCGCATCGTGTATTTTGACGTGTTTTACAGAAACAACCCGGACGGGGGCGGTTTCTCTGTTGTGGCAGGGTTGGAGCAGGTTGTTCGGTATATCGAAAATCTCCATTTTGATGAAGATGATATTGCTTATCTGGAATCCAAAAAATGTTTTTCTCCTGCATTTCTGGACTATTTGCGCACCTTCCGTTTTACGGGGGATATCTGGGCGATTCCGGAGGGGACGGTTGTTTTCCCCGGAGAGCCGCTGATGACGGTACGTGCCAGGGCCATTGAGGCACAGTTTATTGAAACCTATGTGTTGATGATTCTGAATCACCAGTCATTGATTGCCACCAAAGCCGCACGGTTGACGCGCGCCGCAAAGGGACGGAGCATTGCCGAATTCGGTTCGCGGCGGGCACAGGGCGGCGATGCCGCCATTTTGGGCGCACGTGCCGCGTATATCGGCGGGTGCGCGGCAACAGCCTGTACGATTACCGACGAGGTATACGGTGTCCCGGCGACCGGGACGATGGCACACTCCTGGGTGCAGATGTTTGACGATGAATATACGGCATTTGCAACCTATTGCCGCATTTATCCGCATAACGCAACCTTGCTTGTGGATACCTACAATGTGATCGAAAGCGGTATCCCGAATGCAATCCGTGCCTTTAATGACGTACTGAAGCCGATGGGTATAACCAAATGCGGTATCCGGATTGACTCCGGCGATATCACGTATCTAACGGTGAAAGTGCGGAAAATGCTGGATGACGCCGGCTGGACAGACTGCAAGATTGTCATTTCCAATTCGCTTGACGAGTATCTGATCCGCGAGCTGATCCGTCAGGGGGCGCAGGTGGATTCGTTCGGCGTGGGCGAGAGGCTGATTACTTCCAAAACGGATCCGGTGTTCGGCGGCGTTTATAAGCTGTGTGCCGTCGAGGATGAAAACGGAAATATTATTCCGAAAATTAAGATCAGCGAAAATGTGGGGAAGATCACGACACCGCATTTCAAAAAGGTCTACCGACTCCGCGGACGCGATACCGGAAAGGCGGAGGCGGATCTGATTTGTCTTTACGATGAAGAGGTAGACGACACAAAGCCGATCGAAATTTTTGATCCGGAGCACACATGGAAGCGGAAGGTTTTGGAGAATTTTACCGCAACGCCGCTTCTTGTGCCGATTTTTAAGGACGGAGCGCTTGTGTATGATCTGCCGGCGCTTTCCGATATCCGGGAACACTGCCGCATTGAAATAGAAGGAATGTGGGACGAGGTTCGCCGGTTCTCCAATCCGCATACGTATTACGTAGATCTTTCTCAGAAACTTTGGGATATTAAGCATGAGATGCTGAATCAGAAACAACACTGAAATAAGCCATTACGGACTGTCTGGTCGAAACCGCGGCAGTCCGTTCTTTTGTTGTAAATTTGAGTCTGATTTGAATTGTTACGAATGTGTTAATAATGGAAAAAGGCTGATAATTCCTTTGCAATTTGAAGGAAAATGTGCTATAATAAAAGTCAACTGTTTGCGCATGGAAGGAGAGGTGAAATCCGCGTGGAAAATCTGGTGACTTTTTTTAAGCATCCCCTGGAATTTATCCGGGATTACATACTGTTTCCACTTGAAAATATCAATCCGATCAGTGATGTTCTGGATATTCTCATTCTGACTGCATTGTTATATTTTCTCTATAAATTCATGAAAAACCGTCGTGCCGGAAAGCTGATGGTAGGGGTCGTGATGATCCTTCTCCTGTATCTTGCCAGCTCGCTGCTTGAAATGAAGGCAACGAAGTTGTTGCTTCAGAACTTCTTCACGGTCGGCATTATCGCACTCTTTATCGTATTTCAGCCGGAATTGCGTGAGGCATTGGAAAAGATGGGAAATACCTCGGTCAATCTGCGGCGATTTAATAACAGCATTCATGAAAACAGCAGAATTATGCATGCGGTTGACGAAATTGTCGATGCCTGCTGTGCCATGTCGCGTGAATGCTGCGGCGCTTTGATCGTGATTGACCGGACCACGGGGTTGCGCGATTTTATTTCCAGCGGTACAAAGATCGATGCTGAAATCTCCAGCTATCTTTTGCGGAATATTTTCTTTAATAAGTCTCCGTTGCATGACGGTGCTGTGATCATTCAGAATATGCGTATTGCCGCTGCGAAGTGCAAGCTGCCCCTATCCGTCAATGAGGATATGGTGAAGGATCTCGGTACGCGTCACCGCGCCGGCGTGGGACTCTCCGAGGTCAGCGACGCGGTTATCATCATTGTTTCGGAAGAAACGGGAATTATTTCCATGGCGAACAATAAACTGATTAAACGAAATTATACGGCGGATACTTTGCGGCACGATCTGTATCTGTTCCTGACGGGACAGCTATTTGAAGGGGACAAGCATGACGGCGGCAATGAAGCAGAAGAGGAACAGGTGTCATACACCGCGGTTTCCGTGCAAAAGCAGACACATGATGCCGAAAACGAGGAACTGCCGGAGGAAAACGAGGAACGGGAGGAGGAAGATACAAGTGGGTCAGTATAACTTTGAGTTGGAGAATGATGGGGCAAACGGTAAAAAGAAAAAGGTTGTGCTGGAGCGCCAGCGGTTTCATGTTGAAATTGTGCCGTTGCTTTTATGCCTCTTTCTTGCGCTTGTAATCTGGATTGTGATTTACAATCTCAACGATGAGAGTGTGACACAGGTTTACACCGTCCCGTTGACCATAGAGGGGAAGGAATCCCTGCTTGAAAACGATCTGTCGCTCTACAATACGGACGAGGATATCAAAGTCCGGATTGAAATCAAGGGAACCAACCGCGACATCCGGAGATGTAAGGCGGAGGATTTTCATGTAGTGGCAAATGTCGGAGCAATCAAGGAAGCGGGCGGACAGACTGTAACGCTCAGTGTCACGATGCCGAGCGGAATGAACTCGCTGTCCTGTGTGAGTACGGATCCCCCCACAATTACCGTATTTGCGGATGTTTATATGGAAAAAGAGGTTCCGTTTGATATCATGATGGGCTACATGTCTGCGGATGCATCCTATGAGATCGGAGCGCCGGTCAGCAATATTTCTTCTTTCCGGATAGCGGGTCCCAGTATGGTGATTCGTGATATTGAGCGTGCCGCATATACCGTTACTCCGGATAAGGTGACCGGTTCCATTCGTCTGACAGGTATCACGCCGATGTTTTACAGCAAAACGGGTGATATTGTTACGATCGGGAACGATGTTGCCTATACGCCTTTGGACGAGGATGGAAAGTCGGCTGCGATATCGGATATTACCATTACGTTGGAGGTTACAACCAGCAAAAAAGTACCGATCCGGTTGGTCTATGACGATAAAAAATTTGATGCACACATTGTCGGAGATGTTACTACGGTCACATTGCGCGGAGATCCCAAATTGCTTGAAAACATTTCCGAATATACCGTTGAGTTGATCAATAAAGCCGGCAGACAGCAGGTTTTGCTTGTCGGTGATGCGGATGTGGAGGACAAATTGCCGAAGGGCGTTTCAATTTTGGAGAACAGAACCACCATTGCGGTAGAAGTCACCGCGGCAGCTTCCGATTGAGGTCCTTCAATGCGTGTACATGAATGCGAGAGAGAGATCCGTCTGCTTGTAAACAATATTTCGGTTCCGTTTATGGGTGGAGATGCCGCCATTTTGGAGAAGGCAGAGAAAAAGCTGTACCGCGCAGGGGTGCGCGGTGCGGTTTTACATATCAGCAAGAAATCGGTAGATGCACGGCATAAAACGGATATTCGTTTTGTTGCATCCGTGATTGCTGTTTTACCGGCGGGTACCCGTTGCAATGCTTCGTTCTTGGAGCGTGAAGGAATCCGCGAACTGGAAACAACCGCGCTGCAAATCCGAAAGGGAACGGGCAGATTGGCTGCGCCGCCGGGGGTGGTTGGCATGGGACCTGCGGGGCTGTTTGCCGCATTGTTGCTTGCGAGGGAAGGGTACCACCCTGTCCTGATTGACCGCGGCGGCAATGTTGCGGACAGAGCAGAGTGTGTCCGTCAGTTTTCGACGCGGCAGGTGCTCGATACGGAATGCAATATTCAGTACGGTGCCGGTGGTGCCGGAACCTTTTCCGACGGAAAACTTCTGACAAGAATCAATGACGGAAGATGTGCTTACGTTCTGGAGGAGCTCTGCCGGTTCGGGGCGCCCGAAGATATTCTGACAAAGGCAAAGCCGCATATCGGAACGGATGTTTTGCGTCTTGTTGTTGACAATATACTCAAAGAAATCGTCCGGTGCGGCGGCGTTGTGAGGTACAGGTGCCGGATGGATGATTTTACGGAATATCCGGACGGGACATTTTCCGTTGCGACGACGCAGGGGACTCTGCGGGCTGGCGCGTTGTTTTTGGCACCGGGAAACAGTGCGCGTGATACCTTTTTGCTGCTTCTCAACAAGGGCTTTTCCATGCAGCAGAAGCCGATTTCGGTCGGGGTGCGGATTGAGCATCTGCGCGCTGACATTGACCGGATGTGCTATGGGAATGCCGCAGGGCATCCGCTTCTGGGCGCGGCGGAATATGCCCTTTCGGATACCACGCTTCCGCGCGGTGTCTATACCTTCTGTATGTGTCCGGGAGGGAGCGTTGTAGCGGCGGCGTCCGAGCAAGGGGGCGTTGTGGTAAACGGTATGTCCGAACGGGCGCGGGACGGCGTCAATTCCAATGCTGCAATTGCGGTTTCGGTGCGCTGTACGGACTATGCGGGAGAGACCGGTCATCCGATCACGGACGCAATTGCCTTTGTCCGCAGGGTTGAACGGGCAGCGTACCGTGCCGGCGGAAATACGTTTTGCGCACCGATACAAACGGTCGGAGACTTTCTGGGAGGAACGGTCGGGACGGCGCCGAGTCGTGTTTTGCCGACCTATATGGGTGGATTCTGCCGCCCGTGCGACCTGGAGGATGTACTGCCGGTGTTTGTTTGCAACGGCTTACGGGACGGTTTGCGTTCTTTTGATCGGAAAATGCCCGGTTTTGCCATGCCGGAGGCAGTGCTGACCGGTGCGGAAACCAGAACCTCGGCTCCTTTGCGGATTTTGCGGGAGGAGGAAACCCTCTGTGCACCGGGGCACCCGCTGGTGTATCCTGTCGGCGAAGGTGCAGGATACGCAGGGGGAATTACGAGCGCGGCGGTTGACGGCATTCGTGCGGCAACGGCGCTGATGGCAAACTACGGTGGTCTGGCGACTGATTTACAATAATTTTTGGTACAAGTGAGAGATCGTGCGGCAGGCAGAGCGGATGCCGCACGGTAAAACGGAAAAATGATAGGGACGGCATAAAGAGATGGAAAATGTGAGAAGAGAAAAGGTCCGGGTAATCAGGTATCCGAAGGGAGATGCTGCGGCAGATGCGACGGTTGCGGAAATTTCAGCGCAACTTTCCTTATCTCCCATTACCGCTAAGGTCTTATATAATCGTGGTTACAAAACGCCGGATGCCTGCCGTGCATTTCTTACGCCGGCAGGGAGTGAGGGACTGCATGACGCATTCCTGATGAAGGACATGGATAAAGCGGTAGAGCGCATCCGAACTGCGATTGAAACGGGGGAGAAAATTGCCATTTACGGTGATTACGATGTGGACGGTGTGACCTCGGTCAGCGTACTCTTTTTGTACCTGCTCGAACGGGGAGCGGATGTCTATTATTACATTCCCAGCCGCACAAAGGAAGGCTACGGTGTTTCCCGTGCCGCACTTGTGACGCTGTCGGAACAGGATATCAAATTGGTAATTACCGTCGACACGGGCATCACCGCCGTCGATGAATGCATCTATGCACGGGCGCTTGAGATGGACATGGTGATCACCGATCATCATGAGTGCCAGGAACAGCTCCCGGATGCATGTGCGGTTGTGAACCCGCATCGTCCCGATTGCACCTATCCGTTTCCGGAGCTTGCCGGTGTAGGTGTGGTGTTCAAACTGCTGTGCGCCTATGAAAGCATGCTTTATAAGGAGGCGGGAAAACCGGTCGGGGACGCGGTCGCTTCGGTTTTTGATACCTATGGTGATCTTGTGGCGATCGGTACCATTGCGGATGTGATGCCGATGGTGGACGAAAACCGTCTGATCGTTTCAAAGGGCTTGGAGCGGATTGCCAATACCGAACGGTGCGGACTCGCGGCTCTGATGGACGCCGTGTCTGCCGGACAAAACAGCGCGCGGGAGCGCCGGACGGTCAATGCGTCATTTGTCGGTTACGCGCTCGCGCCGCGGATCAATGCGGCGGGAAGAATCGATCATGCCTATCGTGCGGTGGAATTGCTGCTTTGTGCGAATCCCGAGAGAGCAGCCGGACTTGCACAGGAGCTTTGTACCGTTAATAAGCAGCGCCAGGCGGAGGAGAATACCATAGCCGAGGCTGCGTACAAAATGATCGAAAAGGAAGACCCGAAAGACCGGTATGTCATTGTTTTGGACAATGACAACTGGCATCAGGGTGTGATCGGAATTGTGGCATCGCGCATCACGGAACGGTACGGGCTTCCGTCCATCATGATTACATTTGATGGGGCAACTCGCGGATATACCAGTCCCGACGATGTTGGAAAGGGTTCCGGACGCAGCGTCAAGGGAATCAATTTGGTGGAGGCTCTGCAGGATTCGTCGGATTTGCTTGTCCGTTACGGCGGGCATGAACTTGCCGCCGGGTTATCCATCCGGCGCGAACAGATTCCGGAATTCCGCGCGCGCATCAATGCATACGCAAAGGAAAAACTGGGCGGAAAGATGCCTGCACAGCGGTATGAGGTGGACTGCGAAGCCGAGGTGGAGCAGCTGACCATGCAACTTGCAGAGGAATTGACCACCCTTGAGCCGTTCGGAGTGGCAAATGAGGCACCGACGTTCCTTTTGCGGGATATGACCGTCGGACGGATTGTCCCGCTTGCCGGCGGCAAGCATATGAAGGTGTTTTTGACGAAGAACGGCGTGACGCTGACTGCTATTTGGTTTGGAATGTCGCCCTCCAAGGCGGAATTCCTTGCGGGGGATCAAGTGGACATTGTATTCAGTCTGAACATCAATGAATTCCGCGGAGAGCGGACGTTACAGCTTGTGCTGAGTGACGCTTCTGTTGCGACCGATGAAGAGGATGAAAGATTGGACGAGGATGAAGCACTTTATCGCCGCGTGTGTGATGGCGGTACCTTTTCCGCCAGGGACGGTGTGATTCCCGCCAGGGACGATTTTGCACTGGTTTATACCGCTCTGCGCAAGGAAGGACGGGCTGGTCACAGTGTTATTTCGGAACGGGTATTGATCAACCATCTGATTGCCGCGGGCGCGGCGCGTCCCGTCAGCCGTGTGCGTGTCCGGTTTGTTTTACGTATTCTGAATGAAATGCAGCTTTGCGGAATTCAGGAGGTCGGAAACGGCATTTATCTGTTTGAAATTCCGGAACAGAACGGCAAAAAAATTAATTTGGAGGATTCCGCAATTTTGCAGGCACTGCGGCGGCAGTGTGTGGATACGGAAGCATAGAAACGGAGTCAAGGTATGGGAATGGAAGTACATACGGATATCTCGCGGCTGTTGGAGATGCTGACGGCTTCGGGGAATCATTACGATATTGAAAAAATAAACAATGCGTATGCGTACGCTGCCAAAATGCATGAAGGGCAATTCCGCGCGAGCGGGGAGCCGTATATTTCCCACCCGATTGCGGTGGCGGAGATTGTTGCGGGATTGGGTTTGGATACCGATTCCATTTGTGCTGCACTTCTGCATGATACGGTGGAGGATTGCGCCGACAAGACCAATCTGGAGGAAATCCGGAAACGGTTTGGCGGTGAGGTTGCGCTCCTGGTAGACGGTCTGACAAAGCTTGTTGACCTGAATATTGAGGACAAAGAAGAAGCGCACATGGAAAGTCTGCGGAAAATGCTGCTTGCGATGTCCAAGGACGTGCGTGTTATCTTTATCAAGCTGTGTGACCGGTTGCACAATATGCGGACATTGGACGCGAAACCGGAGGCAAAGCGCCGCCTGACGGCACTTGAAACCATGCACGTCTATGCACCGCTGGCGCACCGTCTTGGTATGCAGAAGATTAAGTCGGAATTGGAAAATCTGAGTCTACAGTATTTGGATCCCATCGGTTATGCGGAGATCAGCAAGCATATCGAAAGCAAATACGGAATGAACATCGGTTTCATCGACAATATCCGCAAAACGGTTGAGGAAAAATTGCGCGAAAACAATATTCATTTCACGCTGGAGGGCAGAATCAAATCGGTTTACAGCATCTACAAAAAGATGTACAATCAGAATAAGAGCTTTGACGAGATTTATGACTTCTATGCGTTGCGGATTATCGTGGACACTGAGCCGGAGTGTTATATGGTGCTCGGTATTATCCACGAGATGTTCTACTCAATGCCGGGACGCTTCAAGGATTATATCTCTACACCGAAGCCCAATATGTACCGGTCTTTGCATACGACGGTGATCGGGCGGGACGGCATTCCGTTTGAGGTTCAGATACGGACATGGGAGATGCATCATATCGCCGAGTACGGTATCTGTGCGCATTGGAAGTATAAGGGCGGTTCTGCGGGCTCCAAAGAAGAGATCGACAAGAAGCTGGAATGGATTGCACGTCTTGTGGAGGCAGAAGACGGTACGCGGGATCCGGATGAATTTATGCATGCGCTGAAAACCGACATTTTTCAGGATGAGGTTTTCGTTTTTACGCCAAAAGGCGATGTGATTTCTTTGCCGAACGGTGCCAATGCGGTGGATTTTGCCTACGCCATTCATTCAGCCGTCGGCAATAAGATGATCGGCGCCAAGGTCAACGGCATGATTATTCCGATTGACAGACCTTTGCAGAGCGGTGAAATCGTCGAAATTCTGACTTCCCAGTCCTCGCGCGGACCGAGCAGGGATTGGTTGAACATTGTCAAAACAAGTGAAGCACGCACCAAAATCCGTGCGTGGTTCAAAAAGGAAAAGCGCAGTGACAATATTGCGGTCGGAAAAAGCGCAATTGAGGGGGAGTTGCGTAAGTACATGCCCCGTCTGACAGAAGCACAGAAGAATGAAATTCTGGCGGCAACTGCGCAGCGCTGCGGGTTTGCAGGTGCGGAGGATATGTACAATACCATCGGCTACGGTGGGATGCCCATTGCGCGTATTGTTTTCCGGATGCACGAAGAGGCAGACCGTGTGGCAGGCACCAAGACGCTTTCCGCGGAGGAGAATGAGGCGTCCATTCTGCAGAAAACCGTTAAGCCGCACCGCACCAAAGCCAACGGCGGCATTGTGGTGGACGGCGAGTATGGGTGTGCCGTTAAGTTTGCCAAGTGCTGTAACCCGCTTCCGGGCGATGACGTGATCGGATTTATCACGAAGGGATTCGGCATATCCATTCACAAGCGGGATTGCCCAAATGTGACACAGAATATTGACCGCCCGGAGAACAGCTCCCGCTGGGTTGCCGCGTGGTGGGAGAGTGATGACGGCAGCAGTGAGAAGGGCGAGTATGAGGCACTGTTGCAACTCTATACGGAGGATCGGATCGGTTTGATGGCGGATGTTGCCACAATGCTTGCCGATATGAAGGTGCCGATTCACCAAATCAACACGCAGCGCCGCACAAACGGAGAGGGAATTATCAACCTGAAGGTCGGATGCAAGAACACGTCTACTTACCAGTATATCGTGGATCGACTCAAAACCCTGCCCGGCATACATGATGTTGTGCGTGGATTTTCGTAATATGCACGGCAGAGAAAGGAATCAGAATCAATGAAGGCAGTCATTCAAAGGGTTACAGGGGCATCCGTAACCGTCGACGGGCAATTGTGCGGTGCCTGTCACGAGGGGCTTCTTATTTTACTTGGCGCCGCACGCGGGGATACCGCGTCGGATGCGGAACTTTTGCTGCAAAAAATCGTAAAACTGCGTATCTTTTGTGACGAGGCAGGGAAGATGAACCGTTCCGTCAAGGACATTGACGGTGAGATTCTGTTGATTTCCCAGTTTACGTTGTTTGCCAATTATAGGCACGGGAACAGACCGGATTTTTTGGATGCCGCGCCGCCCGACGAGGCTGACGCACTTTACAGATACTTCGGTCAGTTGGCAGAAAAGGAAGTCCGGCATGTCGGCTACGGAATTTTTGGCGCGCATATGCAGGTGTCCTTAACCAACAACGGACCGGTGACCATCGTGATGGACAGTGAAGTTCTGAAAAACAAAGGGAAAAATACGGTACAGCAGAAAGAAGAAAAGGCATGAGAATTTATATAGACGGGAATACCAAGGTCAATCGCTACTATGTGCAGACGCTGTGCATGGTCTTCTTTCCGAATGTCGGGTTCTCGGAGGAGGAGCCCATCCTGCCGGATACACCCATTCTGCGGCTGGCGGTCGACACCGCTGAGAGCGGAGAAGTGCATGTGGCGTGCTGTGTGACACAGGGGGAGCGCACCGCCGCGTCCGATAAGACCTATTCGCCGCGTCCTGATCTGGAAAGTGACCGCTTTCTGAAAATTGCCATCGGGGATGCGGTGGTCAATGCGTGCGGTGAGCTGATCGGCTACCGTCCGGCGTGGGGCATTCTGACCGGTGTGCGTCCTTCCAAAGTGGCAACGGAAATGCTGCTTGCCGGAATCAGTAAAACCAGGGTCAAACGGATTCTGACAAACGATTATTTTGTCATTCCCAAAAAAGCGGCTCTGGCAGTCGACGTCGCGCTGAACGAAAGACGGATCATCGGAACGCCCGGGCGGAAGGATTGCAGTATTTATGTGTCCATCCCGTTTTGCCCGACGCGGTGTGCGTACTGTTCTTTTGTTTCTTACTCTTCCAAACGGCTCCTGTCCCTGATCCCCGAATATCTGGAGCGTCTGTGTCACGATATACGGCGGATGGCGGAAACAATCCGTTCCATGGGCTTGCGTGTCCGCACGGTTTACATCGGCGGCGGTACGCCGACCATTCTGGATGAGCAGCAGCTTTCTTCCTTGCTTGCGACCATTGCTGGCTGTGTGCCGGTGGATACGCTGGAGGAATACACATTGGAGGCAGGGCGCCCGGACACCATTACGGCGGAGAAGCTGCACGTTGCCCGGGAGTATGGTATTTCACGTATCAGCGTCAACCCGCAGATCCTTTGCGATGAGGTACTGCGCGGGGTCGGAAGATGTCACACAACGGAGCAGTTTTTGGAAACGTATGAGTTGGCACGCAACAGCGGAATCCGCACCATCAATACGGATCTGATTGCAGGGCTGCCCGGAGATCGCTTTCCCACGTTTTCTGCCTCGTTTGACAAAATTCTTGCATTGCGCCCGCAGAATATCACGGTTCATACGCTTTCCATCAAGCGTGCGGCGGAATTGCGCCAGACAGATGCAAAGCTATATGCAGTACGCGGCGGGGATACCGGAAAATGCGTGGACTATTCGCAGATCAAGGCGATGCATGAGGGATATAAGCCTTATTACATGTATAGGCAGAAGAACACAGTCGGCAACTTTGAAAACGTCGGATTGGCACTGGACGGATATGAGGGATATTACAACATCTATATGATGGAAGAGGTTCACTCTATTTTTGCAGCCGGCGCCGGTGCGGTTACAAAACTTGTCGACTATGCACCGACCGATGGCGGTAAACCGATTATCGAACGGTTGTTTAATCCCAAATACCCGTATGAATATCTCCGTGAAGATACGACGGAACAAAAAGCGGTTGCGGCGGAACGGTTTTATCGGGAACACGGAATGCTCTGACCGCATAACATGAAAGGAATGGCGGACCCTCCGGCGGGAAAGAATACCGACGGAATCAAACAAAAAGAAAAGAGGGATGGCATGTACGCACCGAAAACATTTGCAACGCCGGAAGAGGCAAAAACCTTTGTGGCGGATTCTGAAAGACATTTCCATGAGGAAATTGTTGCGCTTTCGGAAACGATTGTCGAAAGGTGCATGCAGGATGCTTTACGATGTATCAGCTTGACCGGACCGACCTGTGCGGGAAAAACGACAGCCGCCGCACTTTTGACCGAAGAACTTTCCCGGAAGGGGCTGGGCGTCTGCACGGTTTCTGTGGATGATTTTTACCTGGACCGGTGCGAATTGCGCTCATCCGCCAACGGGCAGGAAGCGGATTATGACTCTGTGGATACCATTGATCTTTCCGCTCTTGCGGCGACGGTGTCCGGATTGCGGCGCGGCGGCGAGGTCTGCATTCCGATCTACGATTTCAAGAAGCAGATGCGGACCGGCTACCGTTATCTGCACGCGGACAACGACCTGATTTTTCTGTTTGAGGGAATACAGACTCTGTATCCCGCCGTTGCCGGACTGCTTTCCGAGGGTGGATGCCTGCCGGTCGGGATCAATACCCAAAGCGGGATCGAATCGGACAGTGTTTCTTTTGCGCCGGAAGAAATTCGCCTTTACCGTCGTCTTGTGCGTGATCACGCTTTCCGCGCCAGCAATGCGGGATTTACCCTGTCGCTCTGGCAGGGCGTGCGCCGGAATGAGGTTGAAAATATACTGCCGCACTTTTCGCTTTGCCATCGCATTGTAGATTCGACGCATGCCTATGAAATGAACCTTCTTGCACCGTATTTGCGGCAGGTGCTTTCGGAGGTGCCGGCGGATTCGCCGTTTGCGGAACAGGCAAGGGCAATTTGTGAAAAAATCCAAGGATTCGGCGGCGTTTACCCCGGATACCTCAATGCAGATTCCCTTTATTGGGAATTTTTGAAAAAAAAACGGAAACCGGAGAGACGATATGAAGCTCATATTTGAAAATTGCAGACTTACGCAGAGGAGTGCGGACAGTCGGTTTTGCGTGGTTACGGACGGCGCATGGATTACCGACGTGCGCGACATGAAAGAAGCGCTTCCTTTACAAATCAGAGAAGATGCAAGGGTGATTGATTGCAGAGGGGATCTCCTGCTGCCGGCGTTTGCGAATGCGCATTGCCATGCCGCAATGACGCTGTTTCGGGGTTATGGTGAAAATCTCCCTTTGCAGCGTTGGTTGGACGAGCGTATTTTGCCGGCTGAAGACAAACTGACGGACGAGGCGGTATATTGGGCAAGTATGCTGGCGGCTGCCGAAATGATCCGCGGCGGAACGGTCAGTTTTACCGATATGTATTTCTTTGTGGAAGATACTGCACGTGCAGTGTTGGAAAGCGGAATGAAGGCAAATCTTGCCCGGAGTGTGGTGTCATTTGATCCGGATGAGGATCCGGCAGGTGCATATCGGGTTGCGGAATCCCTCCAATTGTTCCGGGACTGGAACGGTGCCGGCGACGGTCGGATCCGTGTGGATTTCTCCCTGCATGCAGAATATACCAACGTGGAACGAACCTGCCGCTATTTGGCAGAGGAAGCCGCTGCTTGCGGGGCAAGAATGCAACTGCATCTCTCCGAAACGAAAAAGGAGCATGAGGACTGTATTCGCCGCCACGGAATGACGCCGACGGAATTTTTTGCGGCATGCGGCGTTTTTGATGTACCGACGACAGCCGCACATGCGGTATGGGTCAGTGAGGACGATCTTGCCATTCTGCGTGAAAAAAAGGTTTTTGTGGCACACAATCCGGTCAGTAATCTCAAATTGGGAAGCGGTATGATGCCGTATGAAAAAATGCGTGCGGCGGGGATCTGTATTGCTCTCGGAACAGACGGTGCGGCTTCCAATAACCGTTTGAGTGTTCTGCGGGAATTGCAGACTGCCGCCCTGCTACATAAAGGGACAGGCTTGGATCCCACTGCCGCCGAGCCGTCCGCGCTTTTGCTCTGTGCGACGCGGAACGGTATGTTATCCCAGGGGCGGGAGGACAGCGGTATGATCGAGCCGGGAATGCGTGCCGATCTGACACTGCTGCGCATGGATTCTCTCCATAATATTCCGTCTTATGATCCGCTGTACACGCTTGCGTTCAGCGCGGACACGTCGGATGTGCGCATGACGGTGTGCGACGGCGTCATACTTTACGAAAACGGTGCGTATACTGCAATCGATGAAGAGAAATTGCGCTTCGAAATGGCGCGGGTTCTTGCACATTATTTCGATTGAAACGGCGGTGATGGTTTGTCGCAGAACAGAGAAAACAGGGAAATGAATGGCGGGCAGCGGGGAAAGAATTTTTTCTCCGGCGTTATGGTGCTGACGCTGTCGGCTGCGGTGATCAAGCTCCTTGGGTTTTTCTGTAAAATCCCGCTTTTGCATTACCTCGGCAGTGAAGGAATGGGGTATTACAATACCGCCTATGAGGTCTATGCGCTTTTCTGCGTATTGGCAACCGCCGGACTGCCGGTTGCGATGTCTGTGATGATTTCCGGCAGTGACGGATCCGCACATGCACCGCGCGCAGTGCTGCGTGCCGCAATGGCATTTCTGTTGCCGATCGGGGCAGGCGGGGCGTTGATTCTTTACTGCTTTTCCGGTGTGATTGCTTCCGTTCCGCAAAGTCCGGATGCCGCAGGGGCAATCCGGGCGGTTGCGCCGGCGGTGTTGTTGATCAGCCTTTGCGGCGGTTTGCGCGGGTATTTTCAGGGAAGAGGCAACATGGTTCCGACAGCACTTTCAGAGGTGACTGAGGCGGGAACCAAGCTCTTGGGGAGTATTCTTTTTGCTTCGGTGGCACAGGCATCCGGTAAAAGCGTTCCGCAAATTGCACAGCAAGCAGTTTACGGCATTGCGGTCGGCACCTTTGTATCTTTTCTGACACTTGTGATTTTTTGCTTGGTTGACAGAAACAGAGGCGCGCAGCCGCCCACCCTTTCACATGAGAAAAAAAGTGCAACGGGAAGATTGCTCCGGCTGTCCTTGCCGATTACCGCATCGGCGATGTTGGTCAGTCTGACACGCCTGACAGATATGACGCTGATTTTGCGCCGCTTGCAGGATGCCGGTATGGATGCCGTTCATGCGAATGCACTGTTCGGAAGCTACTCTACGCTTGCCTTGCCGCTGTTCGGACTGGTTCCTGCGTTTGTCAGTGCAATTGCCCTGCCTTTGATTCCCAATGTTTCTGCCAGACCCGAATTGCAGGATCGCAGTCACCGTCTGATTTCTGCGGCGGTGCGTTTGACGGCGATGATCGCATTGCCGGCAACACTGGGACTTCTGCTGTTTTCGGAACCGATTCTGTCGCTTCTGTTTCAGGGTCAACCGGAGGCGGTGGCAGTGGCGGCGCCGCTTCTGTCGGTGCTTGCCCTTTCGCTTTTTCCTTCCTGTCTGATTACGGTTATCAGTGCTGTTTTGCAGGCATACGGACATCCGGAAATTCCGCTTGTAACCATGGCAGCCGGGATTCTGATCAAAACGTGCGCGGTTTGGTATCTGCTCGGTTTGCAGGGATGCGGAATGTACGGTGCTCCCATCGGAACGCTCTTGTGCAATCTGCTTGTCATTGCAGCCGATCTCTTCGCACTGCGCCGCATCAGCGGTTGGCAAATCGGTGTGGGTAGGTCTTTTCTGCTGCCGCTCGCCGCTTCGGCTGTGCCGATTGGCGGTATGTATGTTTTGTCCCTGTTTTTACCGCGCGGAAACATAACAACGCTGTTTTGCATCGCGGGCGCGGTGATTCTGTATCCGTTGTTTCTGTTTTTGTTCCGCTGTCCCGATCCTACGGATCTTGCGTATCTGCGCAACAGACACAGGGAACAAAAGGACGATAATGAAAATGTATGATGTTTATTGAGGAAGTCACATGATGAATTTTGAAGAAAAAAAGATGATGTTGCTTGCCAAAAAGCAATACGATACGGCGGATCTGGTCGTGCTTTTGCAGGTCCTCCGCGATCCGGAGAACGGGTGTCCGTGGGACAGAATTCAGACCCACCATACGATCCGGAACGATTTCATTGAGGAAACCTATGAGGCGATCGAGGCGATTGATACGGACAATCCCGTGCTACTGCGTGAGGAATTGGGTGATGTTCTCCTGCAGGTCGCATTTCATGCGGGAATTGAAGAGGATGCGGGACGCTTTGATTTTGAAGATGTTGTGGATGCGCTTTGCAAAAAATTGATCTACAGGCATCCGCACGTCTTCGGGGATGAGGCGGTGACAGATGCGGATGATGTGCTTGTGACGTGGAACCGTCAGAAAAATTTGGAAAAAACGGAGCGCGTTACTGTGACCGATCAGCTGAATGCGGTGCCCAAGATGCTGCCTGCGCTGGTTCGTGCGGCAAAAGTCGGCAAGCGGGCTTCCTGCTTTGATTTTCCGGATGCCTCAAGCGTGATGGACAAGCTACGTGAGGAAAGCGCTGAGGTAGAAGATGCGGTGCGGTCCGGCGATGAAGAGCAGATTTTTGAAGAAATCGGGGATCTGTTGCTGACCGTAACCAGTCTTGCGCGCAAGCTGCATGTCAATCCCGAAGAGGCATTGTACCGTGCAACGGATAAGTTCATTGCACGATTTGAAAAAATCGAGAACGAGGTGCTTGCCATGGGGAAGGTCCCGTCGGAACTGTCCGTTTCTGCATTGGACGCCATATGGGATTCCGTCAAGCAAAAAGAGAAAAGCACAGAGAACATCATAAAGAATACGGAGGCAAACCATGAGACTTGACAAATATCTGAAAGTTTCCCGTATCATTAAGCGGCGCACCGTGGCAAACGATGCCTGTGACGCGGAACATGTGACGGTCAACGGTCGACCCGCGAAAGCGTCGTATGAGGTAAAGGTGGGGGACAGGATTGCAATTACATTCGGACAGCGCACCTTGCAGATTGAGGTTTTGGACATACGTGAGGTAACTGCCAAGGCAAATGCGTCGGAACTTTACCGCGTGATCGAATAAAAACACATTTTTGCGCATACCTTGTGATGGGCAGGGCACATTTTTCTCTGCGGAAAGGATGCGTGATATGAACGGAAACGAAATGCCGACTGTGAAAGCGGCAAAAAGCGAGAAAAAACCGCATATATTGGAAATCAATGAACGCGCACGTATGCGACTGTGCGGTGTAGAGGAAGTCCGGAGCTTTGATGAAAAGAGCATTGTTTTGGTCAGTACGCAGGGCAGCATGGTGATTGAAGGCGACGGCTTGCGGATTACGGTCTGGAATACGGAACAGGGGAATATGGAACTGACCGGGCGGATTGACGGGCTCTACTACTATGTGCCGCGTGAGACCGGTGAGAAGAAGTCCGGCTGGCGGCGGCTGTTTCACTGAGGGGAGCTGCCGTGGAGGTATCGCAGGTTGCTTTGGCGAAGATGTGCATCTGGTCTTTTCTTGCCGGATGCGCCGGGGGAGCGGTTTACGACGGGATTTTGCTGATACGCTTTCTGTTGGGAGAATCCCCGCAACGGCGGACGGAAAGGGCGGATGGCGGGCGGATATGGGTACGGATTGTACGTTTTCTGACCGATTTTTTGTTTGCGTTGGCATGCGGGATCTGTGTCATTCTGATCCGGTATTTCCTGAATGACGGAAAACCGCGTCTTGGAATTCCTCTGCTGTTTATTGCCGGGGTGCTTTTGTGGCGTGCGGGACCGGCAAGACTGACCCGCCCGTTATTGGTGGCATTGTCGGGGATTTGTAAAAAAATAATGGCATGGATATGGCATATACTGTTACAGCCGTTGAGATTTTTCATCCAACGGCGTAAAAAGGAGGTCAAAAATAAGGATGAAAAACGGGAACGAAAGAGAAAAAGAACCAAACGGGCAGAACGGGGAACTGTATGAAGATGCGGATGTCGGCGGGGCTGTGAAAGCGGTCAATCCGATGCATCGGGTATCGGGGGAGAAAAGAATCGGTTTCCGGATGGTCATTTTGTTTTTCCTTTGTGCACTGGTCATTGCGGCGGCGTGTATTTTTGTGTCCGGTATTATCCGGTACAATCAATTGCAGGCAGAAAAGGAAGAGTTGCAGGAAAAACTGAAAGAACTGGAAAGCAAAAACGAAAAGCTGCAGTACGAATTGGATTCTCCGATTGATTACGACTACATTGTCCGCCGTGCGCACGAACTCGGAATGCATTTTCCGGATGAAGAGGTTTACTACAAGGGAAACGGAAATTGACACTTCAAAGAGGGTTATCAGGCAAAAAAGCGTCACGATTGCACGTCGTGACGCTTTTTGATTGCTCATTTTTCTTTTGCTTTCAGACACGGAGCAAAGACTGTGCCGCACAAATAATGAGAGGCATTGTGGCAACCGAGAGCAGAGAGGAGATGCCGACGACCCGGGCGGCGAACGTGGGATTTACATGGTAGGCTTCACCCATCATAACGACGGTTGACGCACTGGGCAGGGCGGCTTCAACGGTTGCCAGCAGGATGAAATCCGTCGGTAACCCGAGCGCAAACGTAATGCCAAAAACGCAAAACGGGAGAATCAGCAATTTGCAGGCGGAGATCAACCAGACCCGCGGAGCACTGAAAAATGCCTTTGCCGGATACGAGGCAATCAGGGCACCGGTAATCAACATGGAGACCGGCGTACAAAGACCGCCAAGATAGGAGAAAAAGGAAATAAACGGTGCCGGCATTACAAAATCCGGAAACGGCAGGCGCAACAGAAAGAGAAGAAAGCCAATCAGAGAAGGGACAGAGCCGAAATTGACCAAAATTTTCCACGGCGTCAGACGAATGTCATCCCGTTTTCGAGCCAGAATCGCAACACCCCAGGACCAGATGAACAACTGGAAGCTGATCATATAGAAAGCTCCGAGAAACAAGCCGCGACCGGGCATCAGCGCCTCCAGAAGCGGAAATCCCATAAATCCGCAATTTGTAAAGACCGTTGCGAATTCCAGAATTTTTCTCTCTTCCATATTGCGTATGGGCTTGCAGAAAATATACGCAATAACCGCCATGAACAGATGCAGAAAACAGCCAAGCAAAAACGCATAGCCTGCCAGGCGCAGGTTTTCCGGACTGTACGGAGCACTCAGCATGGCGGAAACAATCAAGGCGGGCTGCCCGACCTTGATAATCAGAGCGGACAGTCTGCCGGATGCCACATCATCGATGATATGCCACTTTTTGCACAGGCAACCGCAAAAGAGCAAGAGAAACATGGTTGCCACAATGGAGAGAAAGGCAGTAAAATTCATGGGTTGCTGTCCGTATCGTTTGTACTTTCTTCCTGATCCAGTACTTCTTTGATATGCTGCATATCAATGAGCATTTCTTCCTTCTTTCGCGGATCGCGCAGCAATGCCGCGGGGTGGTAAACGGCGGTCATCAGGACACCGTTTTTGCGGAACCAGTGCCCGTGTTCCTTTGTGATTTTGAAATCCGGCTTGATCAGCCGCATAGCGGAAATACGCCCGAGGCAGACAATGACCTTCGGGCGGATCAGGCGGACCTGTTCCCGCAGATACCCGATGCATGCGTCTTCTTCTTCGGGCAGCGGATCCCGGTTTTTGGGCGGACGGCATTTCAGCACATTTGCAATATAAACATCCTCCCGCGGAATATCCACGGCAAACAGATATTTATCCAACAGTTGACCGGCGCGTCCGACAAATGGAGTACCGGTCAGGTCCTCCTGTTCGCCGGGGGCTTCGCCGACAAAAAGCAACCGCGCCTGCCGGTTTCCCGTGCCGAATACACAGTTTGTCCGCGTGTTACCCAGGGGACAGGCATGACAGTTGGCGCACTTTTCATATAAAGTTTCCCACGCATCCATTCAAAAATTCCTCCGACTTTACCGATGACTTGATTGATACGCAGATATTATATCAGATCCATGCATTTTTTGCAAGTATCAATTGTGCGATTCCCGGCTCCGCACCTTTTTTGCCTTTGGCGATTGGCTTCGACAAATTCACTCTTTCTTTGCGTGACGCATACAATGGGAACAGTGAAAAAGCAAAAAGGCAAAAGGAGTGAGGGAAAATGAGCGAGATTGCAGTCATCGGCGGGGATGTGCGGCAGGCGGCAACGGCAGAGGCGTTGGTTGAGGCGGGACACAAAGTTTGTGTGTTCGGGATCGATGCGCAACTTTTGCAGGGAGCTGTCTTTTGCGCAAATCTGTCGCGGGCACTGATGCATGCGGAGGCAGTGGTTTTGCCGCTTCCTGTCACGCATGACGGAGAGCATATTCCGTGTGATTCGGGGGATGTTCCGGTGCGGTTTTCGGAAATTCTTCATAAGGTGCAGGCGGGAACGGTCCTGATGGGGGGATATATTCCGCAGCCTTTTTTTGAGATGGCAAGGGCACAGGATGTGCCGCTTTATGATTACTATACGAGCGAAGAGGTGACGTTACGGAATGCCTGTGCAACGGCGGAAGGGGCAATTGCCGTTGCCATTGCGAACACGGACACGGTCCTTTGCGGGTTGCATGCCGCAGTAATCGGTTTCGGGCGGATCGGCAGAATGCTTGCACGACTGCTGTATGCTTTGGGCGTGCATGTAACCGTATATGCAAGATCGTCAGAGGCACGCACCTGGGCGGAAATCGAAGGATATGCAGCGGCGGAATTGTGTGACGGCGGTGTTCCGGCGTCGATTGTTTCCGGGTTCGGCATTGTTTTCAACACCGTACCCGCACGCGTACTGTGCCGCGCACGTCTGACCGAAATGAGCAAGGATACGTTGCTTGTGGAGCTTGCATCGAAACCGGGTGGATTTGACCCGGCGGATGCACGGGATGCAGGATTGCGTACGGTTTACGCGCAGGGACTGCCTGGCAGATACGCGCCGGTCAGTGCCGGACGCGCAATTGCGGTACGCGTTTTGGAAATATTGCGTGAGAGGGAGGAATCTGCACATGAGTCAAACGGATAAGCGGGAGGAAGCGGGGATCAACAAGGAGGAGATGCGCTGTCTGCAGGGAAAAAGAATCGGATTTGCCATGTGCGGGTCGTTTTGCACCCATGCACAGGCGTACCGGGAAATGGAAAAGCTTGCAACAGTGTGCGGCGCGGAGCTTGTTCCGATTCTCAGCGATGTTTCCTACACAACCGATACGCGTTTCGGAACGGCGGAAGATCTGCGCAGAAAAATCCGCCTGTTAACCGGGACGCAGATTATTCACACCATTGAGCGTGCAGAACCGCTCGGTCCCGCACAGCCCCTTGATTTGATGATTGTATGTCCGTGTACGGGGAACACCCTTGCCAAAATCGCAAACGGAATCACGGATACGCCGGTTTGCATGGCAGTCAAGGCACATATGCGTACAGACCGCCCGCTTGTTCTGGCATTGGCGAGCAACGACGCGATGTCCGCAAATCTGCGCAATCTTGCGGTTTTGCTTGGAAGAAAGCAGGTTTATTTTGCCCCGATGTGGCAGGATGACCCCGAAAAAAAGCCGCATTCTCTGGTTGCGGATTTTGAAAGCTTGCAGAAAACGATCCGGTTGGCAATGGAGGGCAGGCAAGCGCGCCCGTTGTTTTTGGTCAAAGAAAGAGGCTGATTGTCCGAACCGGAAGCCGTTTAAGAATAAGCATCCTTCCAAATTCGAGTAAATAACACAAATTATCGCACCTGATTTTATACAATTTGGTGCGATATATTTGTTTTATATACCTTGACAGGCGAGGTATCTAAGCGTATAATATAGGCATCGGGTGAAAGGAGGAGATGACATGGCAATTACGGCGGATCTGATCCGCGGGCATACCGATACCATCATCCTTTCCTGTCTTTTGGAAGGTGACAGCTACGGTTACCGGATCAACCGCGCGATACGGGACGTGACCGGCGGTTTATACGAACTAAAGGAAGCGACGCTTTACACCGCCTTCCGACGATTGGAGGAAGCAGGGTATATCCGCTCGTATTGGGGAGATGAAGCAACCGGGGCACGGCGAAGGTATTATGCGATTACAGACAGAGGAAGAGAAGAGTATCACAGGTTGGTTGCAGAATGGATGGAAGCAAGCCGGCTGATTAACCGTCTGATCGGGACGGACAGGGACGCCGGCAAACAGAATACGACAGAACAAAAGGAGGACAACTCACATGTATGAATCGAACGATATGAAAGAAAAATTGCGAGCCTATCTGGATCTGACATTTGCAGGGGCGCCTGCGGGGAAAGAAGCAGAGGAATTCAAAGAAGAGCTGTATGCAGATATGTGCGACAAATACGACGATCTGGTTGACAGCGGTATGAGCGAAGGGGAAGCGTATAACCGTGTGATTTCCGGTATCGGAACGCCGGATGAGCTTTTTGAAGAGCTGAACCGCAAAAGTCAACCGGATCAAGCCGATATCGAACGGGCTGCCAAAGTACGTCGGAAGGCAAATCTGCTGACCTCGCTTGCCATTGCGCTGTATATTCTGTCCCCGGTTCCCGTTATGCTTGCGAGTGCTTTCAGCGATAGCGATCGGGTTTCCATATTGGGCGCCTGCATGCTGTTTCTGATCGTTGCCGCTGCGACCTTCCTGATTGTATACGCAAGTTCCATGCGCTCACAGTTCAAAGGCCGTGAAAAGTCTGCACCGTCCGTCAAAGCCAAGGAAAAAGAGAACGAGCGCAGCCCGTTGCGCAAAGCAGTCGGCAGTGCCATCTGGATTGTTATAGTTGCGGTCTATCTGTGCGTCAGCTTCTGGACATCGGCATGGCACCTGACCTGGCTGATTTTTCCGATCGGCGCGGCAATCAACAATATCATTGACGCGGCAATTGCATTGAAGGGAGGAAAATAAGATGGAAAGCAAAGGCGCCATTCGGGCAAGACTGATTATATGGAGCGTTGTTGCGGTGGTTTTGATTCTTGTGTTTGCTATCACAATGACCATGTACCTGACAGGAACGGGGTTGGACTTTTTGCAGTTACCCATTGTCAGTTTCGGAAGCAATTATTCCTCCTACAATGCCGGAAACGGAAGCACGGACAAAGAAATCCGCAATCTGGACATTGATTGGGCAAGCGGAGAAGTACACATTGTTGCATCGGAATCTGCAGAACAGATTTCCTTTGAAGAAAGCTATGACGGGAATGAAGACGCGCGTCTGCGCTGGGTTGTCGACGGTGAAACCTTGAAAATCCGCTTCCGGGCGCGGAACAGTCTGATCAGCTTTGGCTCACTGAACAAAAAACTGACCGTGACCATCCCCGCATCACTTGCACAGCATCTGGACAAAGTCAAAATCGGAACCGCTTCCGCAGAGGTAAATGTCAGCGGTTTGCAGGCGGAGATTCTGGATGTGGACACCGCATCCGGACGGCTGGAGCTTGACGGGACCTATGGGGAACTGTCGGTGGACACCGCAAGCGGCTCGGTCACTTTTGCGGGAAGCTGCCGCAAGATCAATATTGATACCGCCAGTGGACGGATTCGCCTGACGCCGGGGGACCTTTGGGAAGATATTGACATTGATACCGCCTCCGGCAATATCGAACTCTGGCTGCCCGAAAGTGAAAAGGGCTTCTCAGTGGATTATGACAAGGCAAGCGGAAAATTCTCCTGTGATTTTCCTGTGTTGCTCTCAGGGAAGATCTATAAGATCGGCGAGGGTGCCGGCCGAATTAACGTTGACAGTGCCAGTGGAAACCTGAAAATTTACAAGGCGGAGTAAAACCGCCACATATTACCAATCCCGCTTTGTTGAATACCGCACCGTATGGTGTGGCAATACTTCCTTTGAAAGACAAAAGGAAGGAACAAAGCGGGATTTATGTATTATAATAAAGTCGAAATCTGCGGCGTGAACACCGCAGGGCTAAAGACATTGACGGATGAGGAAAAACGGGCACTCCTTCTGCGCCTGAAGGAGGGGGATGAGCAGGCAAGACAGGAATTGATTTATGGGAATCTGCGATTGGTTTTGTCCATCATCCAGCGTTTTACCGGGCGGCGTGAAAATCTCGATGATCTGTTTCAGGTCGGGTGCATCGGGCTTGTCAAGGCGGTTGATCACTTCAATACCGATCTTGACGTCAAATTCTCCACTTATGCGGTTCCTATGATTATCGGGGAAATTAGGCGGTACCTTCGTGACAACAACAGTATCCGGATCAGCCGCTCCGTGCGTGATCTCGCGTACCGCGCCCTGCAGGTTCGGGAAGCGCTCATGGCGGAAAAGCAGGAAGAACCGGGTGCCGACGCCATTGCGGAAAAGCTTGGCGTCAAGAAGAGCAGTGTCTATCAGGCGATGGAAGCCATTGTCGAACCGATCTCGCTTTACGAGCCGGTGTTCAGCGAAAACGGGGACTCCGTCTATGTGATTGATCAGCTTCGGGATCCCGGCGCGGGGGAAGAAGGTTGGTTGGAAAACATCGCACTGCGTGACGCTATGAAGCAGTTGACCGAACGCGAAACCAAAATTATTTCCATGCGTTTTTACAAAAACAAGACGCAAATGGAAATCGCAAACGAGATTGGTATTTCACAGGCGCAGGTTTCCCGATTGGAGAAGGCGGCGCTTGAAAAGATTCGCCGACACATGTCCGTTTCCGAAAGCAAGCGGGCGCGGGTGTAGGGAATGACCGGTACTTGATTTTTGCCTGCTCACAGGCGGATGTCAGATTGGAACGCAATTGCCTGACCGAGAATGCGGATTTCTGCAAGTTGATTCCCTATATAGACTAAGGGTGGATATTTCGGATTTTCCGGCGTGAGGATCAGCTTTTGTTCCTCCGGATAATAGTAAACACGTTTGAGTGTCGCCTCGTTGTCAATGACCACGGCGGCAATCTCGCCGTTCGAAACCATATCTGCACTGCGGATAAATACAATATCACCGTCCATGATGCGTGCACCGATCATGCTGTCGCCTCTGGCACGGAGGCAGAAATCCGCATGCAGATCCGTTCCGGAGATTACATAACTTTCCAGATCCTCATAAGCCATCATCGGTTTGCCGCATGCAATTTCGCCCAGCATGGGGAAGCGGCGCGATTCCAAGGGAAAGATGCCGGGAACATCCGGGGTGGCAAACATAGGATTTTGCTCCATGGGGACATCGTTTCCCATCAACCATAATTCATTTACATGCAGCGCTTTTGCAATTTGGCAAAGCGCTTTTTGTTTCGGCTCATAAATTCCGTTGGTGTATTGACTGATCCGTGCTTTTGAAAGTCCCGTATCACGCGCAAGATCCGCCGCGCGCATCCCGCGTAAGGACATTGCTTTTTGCAGGCGGTCTTTGAAGGTACTCAGGGGGATCACTTCCTTTCAATAAATAATATGTGAGTTGGCTGTACTGGTATTATACACGAAAAAAAAGCAATTGTCAAGGGAATAACAAAAAAAGTTAAGGAAATGTTCTATATGGTGTTGACAACAAAAAACAAGTATGATATACTATACGCAGTTAAGCAAGCTTAACATCGAAGGGAGGTTTCAAAAATGCCGATTGCGGGAATGTGTCCCTATTTTCAGAGGGAGCAAAAGCAAAAATTTACTTATTGTGAGTTGGCGCGTCTGAAATTTCCGGATCCGGAAGCACGCCGTGAAATTCTTTACGGCTACTGCGCGCATCCGGAAAATTTTCGGAACTGCATGTTCAAGCAGGTGATGGACGCTTACTACGACCGTAAGTATGCAGAGGAAGAGGGAGGATGCCGAAAGTGAAAAAGAGAGAAGAAAGACGCGATGACAATGCTGAGAGCGCACGTATACGCGCGGAAATCATGCGAAATATGCAGCAAAAAGCACTAAAATTGTACCGTGAACGTGTAGAAGGTCTGGAAGAGGAAGTGCAAATGCTTTCCGCATATGTTGCATATCTGATCGACCGGCGGATTGACAGTCAGGGCGGCGGATTGCGGATTCCGAAGCAGGCGTTGCAGGAATGTATGGAGAATTGCAGGTACCTGATCTCTTCGGACCGACATGCGTATTACATCCGCAGGGTGGAATAGATCTATGGAAAAACATACGGCAAATCAAGCTGCGGTATGGCGAACCCCGGAACGGCTGCCGGTATTGCGTGGGTGGGCTGAGGACGGGTTAACGCGCGAGGCGGTTGCCGATCACATGTCTGTTTCTGTCGAAAGGTTAAGCAAATGGATACGTCAATACCCTGAAATTGCAGAGGCGCTTTCACATATTCCCGCTGAATCCGATTACGCGGTGGTACAGGCATTGCACAGGAAGGCAATCGGTTTTAAGGTGACTGTTCAAAAAAACGTCAAATGTAAGACGGTGGTTTATGAAGGCGGGAAAAAAGCGGAAGAGCGGGAAGAGCTTCTGCCGGTGCAGGAAGAAATTTATGTCGCACCGGATTTGCGTGCACAGTCGATTTGGTTGGAAAACAGGATGCCGGAGCTGTGGCATTTCAAGGCACAGCCGGACGGGGAAAATGAGGAAGTTCAGAGCGGTGTCGTCGTACTCTCCGCTGTCGGCGAAACGCCGGAATCCGGGGAGGCGGAGGGATGAGTGCACCGATTGTATGGAAGCCACAGAAGCGGCAGGCGTTATTTATGGCAAGACCGGAGGAAGAGGCATTGTATGGCGGTGCCGCCGGTGGCGGAAAATCGGACTGCGCCTTGGCGGAAGCCTTGCGTCAGGTTCATATTCCGCATTACCGGGCGATTATTTTGCGAAAAACCGTTCCGCAGCTTTCCGAATTGATCGACCGTTCGCGTGAACTGTATGCCAGTGCATATCCGGGTGCCAAATACAACGAGACCAAGCGGGTATGGACCTTCCCATCCGGGGCGCGCATCTGGTTCGGTTCCATGCAGCATACGGAAGATCGGTTGAATTATCAGGGAAAGCGGTATGATTTCATTGATTTTGATGAGCTGACACAGTTTACATGGGATGAATACAGTTACCTGTTTTCCCGCAACCGCCCAAACGGTCCGGGGACGCGTTGCTACATACGGGCACAGGCAAATCCCGGAGGGATCGGACACGGGTGGGTAAAGGCACGTTTTATCACGCCGGCACCTCCCATGACCCCCATTGCGGAAGCGGTGCAGATCCGACATCCGGACGGACATCTGGAAACGCGGGTACGCAAGCGTATTTTTGTGCCGTCCACCGTATTTGACAATGAGATTCTTTTGCGCAATGACCCGGAGTATCTGACACGTTTGGCTGCGTTGCCGGATGCCGAACGAAAAGCGTTGCTCTACGGCGATTGGGACAGCTTTTCCGGTCAGGTATTCAACGAATGGCGGAATGATCCGGCACACTACCGGGACAGAATCGGGACGCATGTGATAGACCCGTTCCGCATACCGGGGCATTGGCGCATTCTTCGCGGATTTGACTGGGGATATACAAGACCTTTTTCGGTCGGATGGTATGCGGTTGACAACGATTCCAGACTGTACCGGATCCGTGAATTATACGGATGTACCGGCACGCCGAACGAAGGGGTACGGTGGGAGGCAAAGCACATTGCAGAGGAAATCCGTCGTATCGAAGCGGATGACCCGAATCTGCGTGACAGGACGGTACACGGTGTTGCCGACCCGGCAATTACCCAAAAGAACGGCGGGGAGAGCATTGCCGGGATCATGGAAAAGTGCGGTGTTTACTGGGATCGAGCGGACAATTCCCGAATTGCCGGAAAACAGCAGGTTCACAACCGTCTGTGTTTTGACCAAAACGGAATTCCCATGCTGTACATCTTTTCCACCTGTCGACACCTGATCAGAACACTGCCGGAGTTGATCTATGATACGACGGATGTCGAGGATGTGGATACGGACGGGGAAGATCATATTTACGACGAACTGCGATATGTCTGCATGGAATTACCCATCAAGGCACCTGACAGAGAAAAAGAACGGTTGATTGTGCCGCAGTTTGATCCGCTATCTCTGCCGTCATACGGCTCCGGCATCGTGCGGCAATCACATGAATAAAAAGGAGAAAAGAGAATGTTTCATCAGACAAAAAAGAACACGGTTGACCGGGACACTGCACGGGTCCGGTACGCGAGGGAACTTCTGCGCCATTATCGTGACGCAAAACAGGCACTGGACGCAAGACTGCTTGCGGATGAGGAATTCTGGAAATTGCGGCACGGCGTTTATCTTTCCGACCCGCAGGATCACAGAGAGCAACCGACTTCAGCCTGGCTTTTCAACAGTATTGCAAACAGGCACGCGGATATGGTGGACGCCATGCCGACCAGCACCTGTCTTGCGCGGGAGAAAGAAGATGTGGAAGACGCATCCATGCTTTCAAAAATTGTCCCGGCAATCTGTGAGCGTTGCCATTTTCAGTCGACCTATGCCGACAATGCATGGGGTAAACTGAAACATGGGGTGGCGGCTTACGGCGTTTTCTGGAACAGTGCGCTTGAGGAAGGACTGGGAGATATTGATGTTTGTCAGATTGATCTGCGGAATCTTTATCCGGAACCCGGGGTCCGGCACCTGCAGGACGCAAGAAATCTATTTTATGTAACCATGTGTGACAGAGAAAAACTGGAACGGCACTACCGTTCCTACAGGGAGGCACCGGAATCAAAGAAGATGCCGGAGCGCACCGATGCGGCAGAGTATCCGTGTGGGCAGGATAAGGTCACAGTGGTCGATTGGTATTACAAAGTTCCGCGCGACGACGGCGGGTATGTGTTGCATTACGCAAAATTTGCCGGAGAGGTGTTACTTTATGCCTCCGAAGACGATCCGACATACGCAGAGAACGGATGGTACCGGCACGGGCAGTACCCCTTTGTTTTGGATACGCTTTACCCGGAAAGCGATTCGTGCTACGGATTCGGGTTGATCCGTGTTGCCAAAGATCCGCAGCTTTATATCGACCGGATGGACCGAAATCTGATGGAATACATGGATTGGGCTTCGCGGGTACGCTTTTTCGCCAAAAAGAGTGCGGGTATCAATGAAGAGGATTTCTGCAACTTAAATAAACGCATTGTCGATGTGGAAGGCGATCTCACGGACGAACGGTTACGCCAGATTACGGTAAACGGGTTGGATGATACGGTGATTGAGGTCAAGCGTCTGAAGGTCGATGAACTCAAGGAAACGACCGGCAGCCGTGACGTGTCGCAGGGTAGCACACAGAATGTAACTGCCGCATCCGCGATTCTGGCATTGCAGGAAGCTGGCAAAAAGGGATCCCGCGATGCAATCTTTACCTCATTCCGTGCGTTTGAGGAGATTGTCACGCAGATGGTCGAGTTGATCCGTCAGTTTTACGATCAGCCGCGCTGTTTCCGGATTGCCGGGGAACACGGGAAAGATACATATCTGACCTATACCAACGAAGGAATCCGGGAAAAAGCCGTCAGGTCCGGCGATATGACACTTTACCGGCGTCCGGCATTCGATATTATCATCACGGCAAAGGAGAAAAGCCCTACGGAAAAACAACTCCGGAATGAGTTTGCCATGTCGCTTTTCCGGGATGGCGCATTTCGTCCGGAGAATGCGGAGCAAACGCTGATGATGCTGGAGATGATGGATTTTGACGGAATCGAAAAATTACGTGCACAGTTGGAAACCTATCGGGAGAAGTGCAAATGATTCATGTCTATTGCGAGTTACGGGAGCCGATGGCAAGGATGCGGATCACGGGACACGCCGATTACGCTCAAGAGGGGTATGACCCCGTATGTGCGGCGATTTCGTCCTATGTTCTGCTTCTGCAGGAACTGCTTTTTAAAGTCGGAGAACCACAATGCATCCGCGAAATCCGGCGCGGCTATGCAGAGATGGATCTTCCCGACTCATGCAGGATGACCGTTGCGGCAATGCTTTTGGCAATGGGCAGATTGGAACGCCTTTACCCGTCTTGTATCAAAATAGAACCTTTGATTGACGCGCGGAAAAGACCGCAGGAGGAGAAAAAAGCATGAATACGGAAAAAGAATTTTTGCCGGAACCTTTCGCAAAAGCACAGGAGGTGCAGGATGCGCGGAAGGAAGAATGGATTACTGCTGTCGGCGGGCAGTGTGTCGCGGAGCCGGATGAGATCTGTGCCGGTGAGGCGGCAGTGGGTGCGGGCGCAACCCCGGATAACGGAGAGAAGGACACGGTCGCCGCGTGTCAGAACACGGTTGCGGAGCATGCAGGGCAAAGCGAACGGGAGATTTATGAATCCATCGTCAGATCGGATCGCTTTCGTGCATTTTACGCACAGGATATGCAACGGTTGATCAACCGACGTTTCCGCGAAAAGCGGGAAGAACGCGAAAAAGCCGAGCGTGCGCAGGCGCTTCTTTCCAAAGTGGTGTCCCTTGTCGGTGCCGACAGTCAGGAAACGCTTGCAGGTCGCCTGGAGACGGTAGCCAATGCTTCCGAAATTACCGGTATCTATGCAGATGCCGGCGATAAAGCAGGTACCGTCGCGGCGCAGGCGGCGTTGCTTGGATGTTCTCCGTTGGCGCTTTATCGGGCGTTTCATCCGGACCTTGCGGAACGTGAAATATCCGACCGTGTGCGTGCACAGATCGCAAAACAAATGGCTGACCATGTGCGAGCAGGGCATCTGCGGGCAACCGAAAACGGAACACTGCAAAACGCAGGTGCCGCCGGGGGTGTCGGCGGACGCCTGACCCGCGAGGAGCGTGCCAGAATTGCCGCACGTGCGGCAAATGGGGAATGTATCACCCTTTGACCGGATAAAAGGGAAATATGTTTTCTGTGTTTTCAAAGATGGATTCACAAAATGATTCGGAAATGAAAGGAAGTATTTTTTATGATCAATCGAAATGAAATTGTATGTGATCTGCAACTATTCGGTGCCGGTGAGAATGTCAACGGTACTGCCGGAGTTATCAATGCAAACACCGGTGTTGAAACCGCCTATGATGCGGGAGAAGGTCTTTCCGAGGAAATGAAAACCTACTATGCCGATTACCTGATCGACAATGCAGAGCCGTCCCTGGTGCATGACCGCTTTGCCCAGAAGCACAAGATTCCGGTCGGTGGCGGAAAGACAGTGGAATTCCGAAAATATGATCCACTGCCCAAGCTGACCACACCGATTTCCGAGGGAGTAACACCTGACGGACAGAACCTCAGCATGGAAACGGTTTCTGCAACGGTTTCCCAGTACGGCGGTTATGTGGAGCTGACGGATCTGTTGCTCCTGACGGCTGTGGATAACAACCTTTGTATGGCTGCCAAACTGCTCGGTTCCCAGGCAGGAAGGACATTGGACACCATTTCCCGTGAAGTTCTGGCAGGCGGCAGCAACGTGCAGTATGCGGAGGATAGCGTCAGCGCACGTTATATGCTGAACGGCGGCGAAGAAACTGCGGCAAACAATCATTACCTGAGTGTGGATTGTATCCGCCGCGCGGCGCGTTTTCTCAAAAATCAGAACGCAGAAAAGATCAATGGCTCCTATATTGCGATCATTCATCCGGATTGTGCATATGACCTGATGAGTGATCCCAATTGGAAAACCCCCAACCAGTATGCGGACGGGACCAATATTTTTGAAGGTGAGATCGGTAAGATTGAAGGGGTGCGCTTTATCGAATCCACGGAGGCAAAGATTTTCCATGCGGAGAATCTGGCAGGCAGCGTGCGCAACCTGTATGTGAATCACTCCGACGGTTACACAAATGCCGGTGAGATTGCATTTGACGGCGGAACCGTTGCAACCGGAGATCTGGTCGGAAGATATGTACTGATCGGCTCAATCCGTGCTTATGTCGGTGCGAACACGACAGGCAGTATGACGCTGTATACGGATTCCACCAAGGCGGAAGCCGCAAAAATCACCTGCACGGATAATACCGTCATTTATCCCGGAGAAGCAGGCGCCAAGGGCAGAGATGTTTATGCAACCCTGGTATTCGGCGAAAATGCGTACGGTACTACGGAGTTGGCAGACGGCGGACTTGCACTGATTGTCAAACAGCTTGGTTCTGCCGGAACTGCCGATCCGTTGAATCAGCGTGCAACCGTCGGTTGGAAGGCAAACAAGGTTACCGTCCGCCTGGTGGAAGCATTTATGGTTCGTATCGAAACTGCCTCCACTTTTAACGCAGAGGATTGACACAAACAAAAAAACGATAAGAAAGGAGTGAAATGCAATGGCATCCGAAACCATGACTGCGGAGGAATTCCGTAGAGAGCTGGAGCGCTTGCGCCGGGAATACGAGGAGAAGCTCGCATCGGCAGAACTGCAGAAAACCGCGGAACGGCATATTATTGACCGTAAGGCAGAGGAGGCACGAAAGGCAAATGAGGCGTATTTGAATGAATATGTTGCAATTAAGCTGTTTCGTGACAACGATCGTTACAAGGATGACGTATATGTGGCTGTCAACGGCAAAAACTGCGTTATCAAAAGGGGCGAATGGGTGCGGATCAAGCGCAAATTTGCGCTTGTCCTGGATCAGAGCGAAATTCAGGATATGCGTACAGCTGCCTATCTGGAAGCGGAACAAAACCGCTTTGCGGAGCAAACCCGTTCAGTGGGACAGGGGCGTTCTGCAGCGAGCCGTGAAAAGAAAGCCTGATTGTTCCTTCTCTGATGCCGCGCGGGAGCGTTTCCCATTCCCCCATGGGAGCGGATGCCATATCTTGCATCACCCGTATGGAACAGGAATACAATCATGCCCTCTGCGATGAGCGGCACCGGCATATCGATTCACGCCTGGAAAAACACGGCGCGCAGATTGATTCGCTGGAGAAATGCACCATTCAACTGACACAGATGATCCGCAAATACGATGAGCGTCTGGATGATCATCAGAAACGCCTCTCCCTGATAGAATCCAAACCGGGAAAAGCCTTAGATCGATTGGTGGGCTATTGCCTGTCCGCACTCTTCGGCGCCCTTGCCGCTTATCTGAGCGGGTTGCTGATCAGATGAATTCAATGAAATCCAAAAATGGGCTGTTGCCGATTCCGATCAACGGAAGAGGCTTCAGCCCGTTTTTGCCGTGTAAAACGAAAAAAGCGGTTGACAATTCCGTCCCCGTACGCTATAATGAGCAGAGAAAACGATAAAGAGTCGGGAGGGCTTACCATGCTCGGAAAAGAACCTTATTTCTATATTGATCTGGATGCACGGCACAGTGTACCGTATCTGACGGAAAACGGCATTGCCGAAAGTGCGAAAAAAGAAAGTGACGGCGTTTATCACCTGACGGCCGCCGACGCAACCGTAGAGATTGTACGGAAGGAGTATCCCGCGTTTGGTGCGTACCGCCAGCACACCGTTGTCAGAAACACCGGAAGCCGTCCTATGTGCCTGGACACCGTCAGTTCCGCATTTGTCTGCGGCATCGGGGACGGCGGCGAACGTCATTGGGATGAGGATCGGTTTACCGTACACTATGCCTTTTCCGCTTGGCAGGGAGAGGCGCAATGGCGGCACGAGGATATCCGCCGTGTCGGGTTGTATAAAACCTACAACCACGGTTCGCAAACCTCTGTACGCCTGCAAAGCTACGGTTCCTGGAGTACGCAGAAATATCACCCGCTTGTTCTCCTGGAGGACAAGGAACTGCACAAAACCTGGTTCTTTGAACATGAGGGCGGATTCGGTTGGGAAATCGATATTTCCGCACGCGGATACCGGGATGCAAGTACGCTCTGTGTGTTTCTTTCGGGCGCACATGAGAAGAACGACGGATGGTTCCGCACGCTTGCGCCTGGTGAGACCTTTGTCAGCAGTACGGCGATTGTCGGCTGTGTGGACGGCGGTTTTGAGGAAGCAATCGGTATGCTGACATCGCTCAAACGCGCCGAGATGCTGCGCGTCCTTCCGAACGGAGTTCCGCCGCTTTGCTTTAACGATTATATGAACTGCCTTTGGGCACTTCCGACGCGCGAAAAATTGGTTCCGCTGATCCATGCCGCCGCACAGGTCGGATGCGAGTATTTTGTGATCGATGCCGGCTGGTTTTTTGCCGATGACAATTGGGGACCCTATATAGGTGACTGGCGTCCGGAGGATGGCGATGCAAGGTTCGGCGCGGGCGGTTTGCAGGGGATTCTGGATGAAATTGCGGCAAACGGTATGCTTCCTGGGGTATGGCTGGAGGTTGAGGCTGCGGCAAGCGGTTCGCGTTTTGCAAAAGAGCATCCGGAGTGCCTGCTGAATCGGCGCGGCAATCCCATTGGTGGGGAACGATATCTGGTGGATTTCCGTACGCAAACCGTACGTGACCACATTTTGTCGGTGATTGACCGTTTGTACCGCATGGGAGTCCGGTATATCAAAAACGATTATAACCAATCGGTTGGCGTGGGCGCTGACGGCGCCAGAGAGTCCCTTGCGGATAACCTGAGGGATCATCATGAGGCGGTAATGGCATTTTTTGATTCTCTTGCCGCAAAATATCCGGATTTGCTGATTGAAAGCTGCTGCAGCGGCGCGATGCGGAGTGATTTCGGTTCCGTCCGGCATTTTGCATGTCAGTCCGTTTCCGACCAGGAGGACTGCGTGCGTTTACCGTCCGTGCTTTCCGGAATGTCCGCCTGCCTGCCGCCCGACCGGATCGGCATTTGGGCATACCCGTATCCGGTGGCAATTGATCACCGAATGGATTTTGTCGCGGATCCTGCATTTACGGCACAGTTTGCGGACGGCCGCGTGACCGCCTACAATATGGTTTCCGGATTGATGGGCTTGTACTATCTGTCGGGACACATTGAATGTGCGGATGCGCAAAACATGAAACTGATGCGGGAAGCCGCCGCGCTGTATAAAAAGCACCGCGCGTTGCTGACCGCCGCGCTCCCGGTTTACCCGTGCGGAACCTTTGATATGGCAGAGGGCGGAATCCACTCGTTCGGTCTGTATCACCGTGACGCCAAGCGGTTGATGCTTGCCGTTTGGTCCGCCGACGGAGAAAGGGAAGCATGTATGGATCTTTCCCGTTACGCAGCGTCCCTGTCTGTTGTCGATGTCTATCCGACGCTGCCCGGCTACATTGCCGCCGTTGCCGGAAACAATGTGCGTGTCCGTTTCCCGCAGGGACAGTGCGCGATGTGGCTGCTTCTTGAAACGCACTGAAAAGCATTTCCGGACCGGCAGATGCCGCCCGGTATGACAAAAACCTCTTATGTGAATGCCATGCATGAACATAAGAGGTTTTGCTTTATTTTACCGATTCCGTGTCAACGGAGATTACATTTTGAAGGTGTATTTGCCCGGTGTCAAGGTCAGTGTCAGCACATTTCCGTGCGGGCACTTACGGTATTCGTCCAGTTTGTGGGAAACGCCGTTGATTTCAACGGTATCGCCCTCTGTCAGTACGGGCAGATACAGCGTAGCGGGGACAGGTGTTTCCGCTTCGTAAACAAACCCGTTTTCCGTGGACCAATTGGAAACAATCCGTCCATGCGGGGAATCAAAATGACATCTGACCCATTTGATACGTTCCTGCCCTGCGGGCATTTCGGCGTCCGTACGTGTATCAGGCTTGGGCTGCAGAATCACGCGTGCAAATCCGGGGGCGTTTTCGTCAACCTCGATACCGGCAACATGGCGGTACATCCATTCCTGCACCGCACCGTAGGCATAGTGGTTGAAGGAGTTCATTCCGACGTCGCCGAATCCGGTTGCCAACGTGTAGGAATTCCAACGCTCCCAGATGGTCGTGGCGCCCTGGTCTACGGAATACAGCCAGGACGGATTTTCACGCTGCAGAAGCAGGGAATAAGCAAGGTTGTTCAGCCCATGTTCGGCAAGCGTTTCGGTCAGAATGCCGGAACCGACAAATCCGGTCGATAGGCGGTAACCGTTTTCCTGAATTTTCTTTTCCAGTGCCCGCACGGCAAGAAGCTCCTGATCCGGGGCAAGAAGTTTTGCTTTCAGTGCAAGCAAATATCCGGTCTGCGTGCGGAATTCCGGTTTGAGTGCGCCGTTTTCGTCGCAGCAGTCCGCACGGAACGCATCCTTGAGCTTTTGTTCCAGTGCCTGATATGCAGCGGCATCCTCTGCCTTGCCGATGACCTCAGCCATCTTTGCCATCATCTGGGCATCCAGTACATAATAAACGCGGGAGATATAATGTGCATCGGTCGGCTCGTATGCCAGCCAGTCGCCGTAGGTTGCAACGGGGCCGTGCGTGCCGGTTGTTGCGAGGTAATTCATGTATTTTACCATGGAGTCGTAGTGCTCACGCACAAGATCCGTGTCATCGTACATCTTCCACATGACATAGGGTACGACAATGCCCGCATCTGCCCATGCCGCACCGCCGTCTCCGACAACGCGGGAACGCGGAATGACATCCGGATACATCCCGGTATCGGACTGCGAATCACGCGCATCCTGGAGCCATTTCCGGAAGAATCCGTCCACGTTGGCATTATATGCGGCAGTGTTGCAGAAAATCTGTGTATCACCTGTCCAACCGAGGCGCTCGTCACGCTGCGGACAATCCGTCGGGACGGAAAGGTAGTTGCCGCGCTGTCCCCAGATTACATTGGAAATCAGGCGGTTGACCAGTGCGGAGGAGGTTTCCATCCGACCGGTTTCGGTGGTTGCGGAACCGACGACAATTGCGTGGAAGTCAAGAACCTCAATATCGTCGGAAGCGCTGATCTCGACATAGCGGAAGCCAAAGAAGGTAAACCGCGGGCAGTAGTCTTCGCCGCCCTCTTTGCCGTTCAGGACGTAAAAAGCCTTGGCTTTGGCGGAACGGTAGTTGATGGAGTAAATGGAGCCCTTGGGACCGTCGTTGCCGCGGGATTTCAGACCGCTGTCATTGCACATTTCACCGACACGGATTTTGACGGTCGTATTCTTTGTGCCTTTGACGCTGATTGCGGGCCAACCAACCATATTCTGACCCAGATCAAAGAGCAGTGTCTGTCCTGCCTTGACTGCGCAGGCGCCGGTCGGACGGGCAATCTCATTGATTTCGCCGAAATCGGAGCCGTTGTCTTTTGTCCCTTCAAACAGTGTTGCAAGAACCGGTTTACGCTCCAATCCCTTTCTGACCATGACAGAGGGACCGATATGCGGTGTGATTTCAATATCGTGTTCAACCGCAATCGGTTTTCCCCAGTCGGACGTATCGAAGCCCGGCTTTGAGATTTCGCCGTAGCAGGGGAAGTTTGCGTCATAAAGCTCACCGTCCCAGATGTCCGCCGCACGGACTCTGCCGCCCCAGAACGCCTGCCAATCCGTATTTGTGACAAGATTGCGCTCGCCCTGTGCATCGACAATGGAAAGGGAAGCCAGCAGTGCAATTTCGTTTTCGCCGTAAGTGTTCAAAGAAATTCTGCCGTTCCACCAACCGGGTGCTACCGCTGCCAAAAGTACATTTTCGCCATCCGTCAGATAGTCGGAGAGATCATAGGTGTAATAAAGAACACGCTTGCGGTAATCGGACCATCCGGGCTTGAGTTCGTCGTACACCGTGGCACCGTTTGCGCCGGGTCTGCCAACGCGTTTTCCGTTGCAGTAGAGATCAAAAATACCGAGGGCAGTGATCCGGATGACCGCCTTTGTGCATCCCTGCACATTGAAAGTGCGGCGGAACAGCGGCAAACCGCATTTGTCCACGATAGGAGCGAATTGATCGTCCTTGGTGAGTGCCGTTTCCCATGGATTTTTCTTCTCAGAGGGCGCGTTTCCTGCCGGATTCCGATAAGTAATCCAGGTAGCCGTGCCGTTTGTCATTTTATCTTTCATCAGCAAATTCCTTTCCGCAACTGTCCGAAAACAGTTGCTATCAAAGATTCGACATCAGTATAGCATACCGGTTCAAAAAAAGCAATAGCAAAAATGATTTTTGCGCGGTCATAAAAGGACAAAAAGAAAAAAATACCGGGGCATATACATGCCTCGGTATCCGTGCCTGTGTTTGGGGCAAAAGAAGATCTTTCTCCGCAAAACGGCACATTCTTGTAAACCTACCCGACAGGATTCGAACCTGCGACCTTCCGGGTCGGAGCCGAACGCTCTATCCAGCTGGGCTACGGGTAGATACGACCGTGGATTTCCACGTCCGATACCATATCATTATACCACAAAAATCAGGAAATACAAGTGCTTTTGGAAAAAAAGTGAAAAAATTTTTGTCAGAGGAACAAACGGTACGCCGTGAAAGCGGACAGCCATGCGACAGAGAGACAGAGCAGGCAGGAGAAAATGACATCCCCGCGCCGAACTTTTTCACTGTGCAGCGCGCAGACCGTTGCGGTGCATGGCAGATAAAGCGCGTAAAAAACGGCAAGGGATATTGCGGATGCAGGGGAAAGGAGCTGCGCGATCGGTATCCCGCCGGAAACAATGGCATAGGTCGAAACGAAGGCTTCTTTGGCAAGAACACCGGACAGCAGGGAGACTGCAATGGCGGAGTTTCCCAGCCCGAGCGGTTTCAGAAATGGAACAAACCACGCCCCAAGCCGTTCAAGAAGCGTATTCTGACCGCCATTTGGCAGATAGCGGAAATCCGGTCCGATGTGTGCAAGCAGCCAGACAAGTACGCCGGACAACAGGATAATTCCGCCGATCCGACCGAGAAAATGACGCAACCGGTCCAGCAAATCGGAGAGAATGACGGCAGGGGAAGGAACACGGAGAACGGGCAGAGGCGCAGGATTATTTTCTTTCGTTTTTTGCAGCGCTTTACAGATCCGTGCAAACAGGCAAAGCAGGACAAATCCAAGCAGATACAAAACGAGGCAGAAAATCCACGGGTGAGCGGGCATACAGATGTCCGCAAGCAGGCTATAGAGTGCAATCCGAGCCGAGCAGGAAATCAGCGGCAAAAAGAGAAGCGTGCGGCGCCGGAGCGTCCGGTCAGAGAAGGTGCGTGTGGCAAGTACGCCGGTTACCGTACAGCCGCAACCGAGCAGGAGGGGGATAAAAGCGTCGCCCGACAGCCCGATTTTATACATCATCGGGTGGACCAAGTGTGCCACGCGCGCGCTGTACCCGGATTCCTCCAAAATGCCCAGGCAAAGAAACAGCATACCAAGGCGGGGCAGAAAGGCAATCACCGAAATGACGGCGGGCAGAATACCGTCACAAAGAAGGTCGGCAAAAAAGACCGGAAGTGAGGAACCGTACAAGAGGGACGCGCAGTGCGGCAAAAGGGTTTTCGCTGTCCATTGCTCAATAAAATCCGTCAGGCAGCCGGTCGGAGGACCGAACGTCAGGAAAAACAGCATTGTAAGTGTCATGGCAAGGATGATTGACCCCCAAAAGGGGGAGAGCAGAATGCGGTCAGCCGGATGCGCGGAAGACACTTTAGGGCGCTTTGATAAAGTTCGGTATTTTTCCGGGCATAAGCGGAAGGTCTGCTTTTGTTCGGGATTTTCCAGCATTTTTTCGATGACCCGGCGCAACTGCGGGATGCCGGTTTGGGTTCGTCCGGAAATACAGCAAACCGGAATACCGCACAATTCGTGCAAAGCTTTTTCCAATTTTTCCGGGGTGTGTTCCATGCCGTCTGGCAGAATCCCGTATGCCGGGGACGACGGTCCCATGCGGATCAGGTCGTCGCAGAAGTTTACTACCAGCAATACCTGACATTCCACCTCGCATGACATGCAGGCTTGGCAGGTAGCTGCGGGACAATGCAGAAGATCGCGCAGAAGTTCAAGCCCATTTGCGAGATTCCCGACATCGGTTACATATAAGAGCAGGTCATACGATCGGTCATGCAATCGCGCAACGGAGAGCTGTTCATCCGGTGCACGCGGAGGAATCCGACGGATACCGGGCAGATCGGTCAGGAGAACCTTTTCCCGATTTTTCATCATCATTTTTCCCGATTTGGCGGTAACAGTGACCCCCTCACGGTTTCCGGTGACAGCGTGGATTCCGGTCAGAAGGGAAAAGAGCGTGGATTTTCCGCAATTCGGAAGTCCTGCCAGAACGATTTCTTTCATTTTGTAGTGCTCCCTTGTCTTATTTTCTTCACTATGTATATGCAGTCCGCCTTTGCGGAAGAATAGAGAAGCAGGCATCGCTTCAAAATATAAACGGATATAACAAAAATATTTTTCAAAAACCTATTGACAAATCTTTCCGATTCTGCTATAATAGTCACCGTTGGAAATAATGCGGCATCGCCAAGCGGTAAGGCAACGGACTCTGACTCCGTCATTACCTAGGTTCGAATCCTAGTGCCGCAGTCAAAACAAAACAGCACCTTTTTGGGGTGCTGTTTCTGTTTTTTCTCTTTCCGTCTGAAATTTGTGACAAGTTTCTGTCTCCTTCCGGCACGGTCAAAAGCGCCTGAACCTTTGTAAAACTTCTTTTTGCGGGTGAGATTATCTGTATTTGTCCAGAACAGCCCTGTATTCGGGATTTTTCAGAAGCTCGGCTCGCCTGCTATCGGTAGCGCCCGTGCGGCAGGCAATGGTATATCGGAGAATATTCTGCCGCGCCCCTTCGGAATAGCTATCAAAAGCCCTGTTCAAAGGCGCATTTTTGCCCCTTGCCTCCTCCAACAGCTTTTTTGCGTAAAGTTCTCTGTCCATAACGGCGATGATCTGCTCGTCGGTTCCGCCGCGGTAGTAAAGATCGTTCTCTATTCTTCCGAGAAAAGATTCCGCAAGCATCAGGAAGAACGCTTCTTTGGTTTCTCTGTAAGCGTTCAGCATCAGGTTGCCATACAGAATGGCGCGGTCCACTTTCTCCGACATCGACAGCGCGGGATCGAAGAACACGGTTCGTCCAAGTTTGTCTGCCGCAAAATCACCAAGCTCATACATGTTTTTCCGCACGTGAAAATAGTATTCGTCCGTGTCCTTTGCGAACAACTGCTCGGTTTTCTGCCCGCTTGTGGTATACCAATCCGCGAACTTTGTCTGATATATCCGGAGTGCTTCGTCCGTCTTTCCCTCCGCGTGAAGAATTTTGGCGCGCATGTTCCATGCGCCCAGCCGCAACGCCTCTTCGGTGCAACCGTTCAGAATCTTTTCGCAGATTGAAAGGAATTCCTCCTTGTGTTCTATCAGAACCGTCGGGTTGTTGTCTGCCATATCACCTCCGATATTCCACATATAGTAATGCATGATCCGATAGTCGTTCGGATAATCATGATATGCCTTTACGATAATTTCACGTCCTTTGCTATCTTTCCAATGCTTTCTGTAAAGAGCGATTGTTTCATCAATATCAGCCTGAACTTTTTTCTGATCGTATCCCATAAGCTCGTCAAGGGTTACTTCAAAGAAATAAGCCAGCGGCTGAAGAAGTGTAATGTCGGGATAGGTTTCGCCGCGCTCCCACTTGCTTACCGCGGCGCACGTGACGTTCATTGCCACAGAGAGCTGCTCCTGGGTAATATTTTTTGCTGTACGCAAACGTTTTATATTTGCGCCGATAGTCATTTCCATAACTGTACCTCCGCTAAAACCAAAATAGTAAGCCGACGTCTGCTTCCAATGCTATTATAGCATAAAATAGTTTTTTGAAAAGGCATTGTTGGGATACATGGGATTAACCGCAGGTTAAAAAAATATACTGCGAGAATAATTGCAGTCATAGATAAAGTCGGAGCCGGCTGTGTAGCGAACCCAAAAATGGCAGGTATTCGGTAATGCCTTCCGGATTTGAAAGCGATATCTTTTTCGGCGGCGCGATACAAAAACCTTCCCGAACGAAGTTCGGGAAGGTTTTATTTTTTCTCGTCACTTTTCACTAAACCGCTCCGGGAAGGTTTTTGGGGAAGTAATAAGTAATAGTGAAGAAGTGATGTAGCTTTTCGCCCCAAGGCAAAAAGCAATTTTAAGACATTACCGCGTAATTCCGATGGTGCAATTGCGCAGTCGGATTTTTCGTCAGAGAATACAAAAATTCGCAGGCTGTAGCAGCGCTACTGGCAAGGATTTTTGTGAAGTATAACGGAAAAGAAGCAAGCAAGTATGCCTGCGCAAATTGCGCTGCGTGGATTGCGCGGTGATGCCTTAAGTAAGAGGGATAAGGAGCGAAGCGGCATGTCGGAAAGTGTATTGATCAAAAGCAAAAATAAGTTTGTTCTCTAAATAGCAACTTCATGCGTTCAATACCTTGTAATGAGGTATTGCTTTTTTATAAAGCGATTTATGATAAAGCACCTAACCTGCCATGCAACAGGAAATATAACGATCGGGAGAAACCATCATGATGAAAATTGAAACGAAGCGTCTTTTTCTGCGGGAAATGACACCGGCGGATTTCGAAGCACTTTATGCCGTGCTTGCTGATTCTGACATCATGCAGCACTATCCGTATACCTTTGACGAGGCGCGGGTCCGGAATTGGATCAACAAAAATATAGACCGATACCGTGTGTTTGGGTTCGGTTTGTGGGCGGTCTGTCTGCAATCCACGGGCAAAATGATTGGTGATTGCGGACCGACCATGCAGAATATCGGCGGTACCATTCTGCCGGAGATCGGCTATCATATCGCAAAGGCATATCGGCGGCAGGGCTATGCAAAAGAGGCTGCGCGAGCTGTCCGGGACTGGACTTTTGCAAATACGACATTCGGGATGGTGTATTCCTATATGAAAAAGTCCAACATTCCGTCCTCCGCTACCGCTTGTGCGAACGGAATGACTATACTTGACGAATTTACCGATGACGAGGGGGAGCAGACGGTCGTATACGGAATCAGCCGTCACGAATGGCAGGCTCAAAATACGGCGCATGCGGGCATTTAAGAATGTATTCTGACAGGTGACATGAATTCATAAATCCATATATGCAAAAAATTTTCAAAACCTCTTGACAAATCAAAAGAGGTGTCGTATAATCAATGATGACAAATATAGTTGTCATTTAGACAAGATAAATTGTCAGACGGAGGTGCCGCATGATATTGCGAAATCGCTTGAAGGAGCGCAGAGCCGCACTGAATGTCAATCAGCAGGAAATGGGACGTTTGTGCGGCGTATCCAGGCAGACGATCAGCCTGATTGAGCGAGGGGACTATTCGCCGTCCATCACGCTTGCCCTGACGATTGCAAAGGTGTGTGGTGTTTCGGTCGAGGAGGTTTTTTATTTGCAGGAGGAGAATGAAGATGAAAAATGACGAAATCAAAGAGGCAAACCGTCGGGCGTTGCCAAAATTGTTGCTGGTGCTGACAATTTTTATGGTTGTGGGATTTACATTTGGATTTTTCGCCTCCAGATACGGTCTTGGCGCTTTGAGCGGTACGATAAAAAACGCGGGAGCGTTTTTCGGTACCTACATTGCACCATGGATGATTTTGGGAATCGCGGTCATCATGCCGGTGATCTGTACAATCCTTTATCGGCGTGCAAAAAAGCAGATTGATGCATGGGACGGGGAAGACGAGGACGATTATCTGCGGATTGACAGGGCGCTTTCTCTGACCATCTGGATTTCAAACATCGCTATGATTTTTTCCTACTTTCTGATGGCGGCAGCCTATTCGGGCGGTACGGATATTTTTGAAAATGCGTATACAACGACGCTGTTTTTGATCACCCTCGTGTCCCTTTTTGCTATCATATTCGCCATGTTGGTGATCGGGCAAAAATGCGTAGACGCTACCAAGCGGGTCAATCCGGAGAAAAGGGCATCCTTTTACGATATGAAATTTCAGAAGAAATGGATGGAGGACTGCGACGAAGCCGAAAGAATCATGATCGGCAAATGCGCCTTCCGGGCTTATTCCGCGACGAACAAGGTGTGTGCCTTGTCGGCAGGTATACTTGCCGCCTGTGCGTTGATTTTTGATATCGGGTTTTTGCCGTCGCTTGCGGTTTGCCTGGTTTGGGTCGTTAATCTGACGTTTTTTTATAAAGAAGCAATTAAATATGCCGGTGCAGGGAATCAAATCCGTAGATAGGAGGATTCCTGGGTGCCATGTATGGAAAGGAGAAGTTGTATGAAAGCTGATAAGAACGAACGCTTTGTCAGGATTCTGCTCGAGGGTTCCGCCTTCGGTGAGGTGCGCATGCTTTATGTCGACAAGGAAACAGGTGTTACATACCTGTTTATCAAATCCGGCTATGGCGCAGGGCTGACACCTCTGCTTGATTCCGAGGGAAAACCGGTCATAACCAGGCTGTAAGCGCCGCAGAGCTTTCGGAGGTGCAAATGAATAGCAATTATATCATCTTTTTTGTGTTGCTGTTTCTGATCATTATTCCGTGGATAACAAGGCAAAAGAGAATTGGGGCAATCAGACATGTCCTGAACCGAAAAAAACAGAACAAGGAGAATTACGCAATGAAAGAGCTGGCAAGACAGTTTATCGGAAAAGAGTGTATTATTTACACGGTCATGGGAATGGATTCCGGCATTCAGGGGACCATCAAAGAGGTATCGGACGGCGGTATCATCGTAGAAAAGAAAGACGGCATTGAAGCAATCAATCTGGAGTACGTCACCCGTATCCGTGAGTGGCCGCGCAATGCCAAGGGCAAAAAGAAACAGGTTTTTTAACAAATGACAGACAACATACAAAAAAGCCTTTCGTTTTCACCTGCAGGTGATGCGAAAGGCTTTATGCTGTAATCAACTTTGTAACAGAGGGAACACCCTCAAATGCGGAAACACCGATGTGGTGCACCGATTCGGGAATGCGCAACCGGGGCATAGAGGAGCAGCAGTAAAAAGCAAGCTCTCCGATTTCGGACAGAGTAGGCGGAAGGGTGATGTCTTCCAGGGCAACACAGGCGCTGAATACCGAATTCGGCAATGCTTCCAATCCCTGCGGCAAACGAACCGCGCGAAGAGAACGGCAACCCTCAAACGCGCTGGTGCCGATCTGCTGGATGCTGTCCGGCAGTTGAAGTTCCGAAAGCCCTGCGCAGAATGAAAATGCTCTCTCTCCGATCCGGCGGATGCCGTCGCGCAGACACAGACGGGTCAGTCGTTCGCACCCGGTGAAGGCGCGATCTCCGATTTCCGCAACAGAGGACGGGATGGTGACAGCCTGCAGATTGGAACACCAGGCAAACGCATATTTTCCGATGCTCTTGATCGATTTGGGAATCATGATTCTGGTGATGCGTGCGTTCCGCATCAGGGCGGCATCGCAGACAGAAGTTACGCGAAGTCCGTCCGGTGTCCGTGACGGGATGACAAGCACCTCATCGGTGCATTCTCCCATGCCGACCAGCATTGCGCCACCGTGACCGTCGGGAGCAAATATGAGACCGCGCGATGGTTCCGGGGTCTTTTTTATCGCAACGTCCGTGTTTTTCATGTCCATAGCCGGCATCCTTTCTGTTTATTCTCATTTGCTGCTATCCGTAAAGAGAGCAAAAGGTCATGGAGATCACTACCAGTATATCATCCGAAGGGCTTTATATTCCTGTACAGTATAGCATATTTATATGGAATTGTCAAGTCTTTTTTTCATTGGAAAAGCATAATTTCCAAAAAATTCCTGTAATTATAGCAATTTAGACAGATAATACAGGGAAAATCCCGACGGTATTCGACAGGAAACCGTCGGGATTTTGTTTTTGCCGGCTAAATTACTCATAAAAACAGAAGAGCGGTTCTTTGAGAATTCCTTCTGTATGCAGATGATATTCATATGACCAGGCGTCGCCGGTGGTGCGCCAAGAATCCGGGCCGGGGTATGCATATGTTTCGTCGGCAAGGTGCACCGGACCGAATGTGTTGGTGCGGTTGATTGCCGCGGTGATCCGGACGGTATGGTTGCCTGTCGGCAAATACCCGAGATCCGCACGATAAGGGGCAAATGCGAGCAGTTGTTTGTTCCCGCCGTTTACGGAAATTTCAAGGAGGGCGGCATTGTATTGCGGCACGCGCAAGCTGACCTTGCCCGGTTTCTCCGTGTGTATGTCGTATTGGTAGGTGATTTTTCCGCTGTAAAAGGGAAGCCCTTGTGTTGTAATCGTATCATGTGCCAATACGGTCGGCATTGGGATGACGGTTTTGTTTCTGCCGGTGACACGGACACCGAAATCGCCCAAAAGATAGCACCATTCGGTTGCGGTTCGTTTGCCGAAGGGGAGTGTGATCTCCAGAATATTCTCTCCCTTTTTCAGTCCCGGAACAGAAATTGTAGAAATAGCGCGGTCAACATAAAAACCGTCGATATGGGGTTGAATCTTCTGCGCGTTCCATCGCACGGTTGCACGCGCCGCGTCCTCCAATGCCAGATGCAACGGCGGTGTGTCAATTTCGCTGTTGATCGTAAAGCGGAGCCGGATTTTGCGGGTGATCGGTTCTTCCGGAATCAGCCACGGTTGCGTTGCGCCACCTCCCCACGGTTCCCAACCAAGGCGCTTGCGCAAAAGGGTATCAACACGCAAAAGCTCCTCTGCAGGGGCAAACGGGTCATCATCCAATGCGTATTCCGCCATATCCAAAAGGAAGACATTCGGTTCCGCAAGTTTATAGGGAACTGCGGGAAAATTCACAGGGAGCGGCGTTTCTGCCACCGCCGGAGACTGCTGTGCACGGATGGTTTCTTTTCCGGGCATAAAGCGGATCAGCAAGCTGTCATGCATGGCAAGCACACGGGAAAGAAGGGTGTCGCCGCCGGACTGAACGACGGACAACGGAACAACGGTACCGCTTAGGGTATCATAGAGCTGTGCCGTGTAGGTGCCGTGCAGAGAAATGGTGACCGACTGAGAAACGGAAATATGCTTGTTGACCGGATCGCAGGCATGGGCAACAAACAACCAAAGAGAACTGCCGTCCCTTCGGAGTTGATAAGTCAGATTTTCGGTCAGTGTACCGTCGGAATTGCGCATTTCCAAATCGCGAAAAGGAGAAAGCGCCTCCAACAACGCGGCGCGGTCATAGGGAAGTAGACGCGCAGGATTTTCCTCTGCCTCCGTGAGAAGTCGGGCGGATGTGTCCGGATGCGCGTCGGTCAGCGTCGGAATTTTTCCTAAGAAGAACAGAGTGCCCCCAGCGGCGCGAAAAGCGGAAAGACGTTCCAGTGTGCTTTTGCGCAGTGTTGTACACCCCGGAACGACAATGACATCATACGCCATTTTACCGACGCGCAACGGATTGCTGCTAACGGGACAAAGCGCGGGCAGAAGGGACTCGGAAAGAAAGTCAAAATCGATGCTTCCCTTGACCAGCCAATCGGTCAGATCAGAAAACTGACGGTTCATGGTCTCCTGACGTAATCCGGCCTGGGAAAGCGGACCGGTTATGAGCCAATAACTTTCAATGGGATGTATGACACCGACGCGCACCATCGGTATACCGCGGGTCATGGCGGTATTGACACGTGCAAAATGGTCCTCGATGTATGCATATTGAGCAAACCACGGAGAGTGGTCATGGATAGAAGCGGGATAGTCCCGTTTGGATTGTCCCTTCATGGAAACCCAGGAAAGGTGCGGGACACGGACCGTAACACCGCAGGCAGCCTGCCAGTCGCCATGCAGCTTGTGTCCGCGGAAATCAAAGTCCCAGGTGGTTACGCCGTACAATTCGCTCATCATGCCCTCACGTCCGTATTGCCGCACAACGGATTGACATTGCTTTGCAGTGGTAAACTCGTGCCGATTACAGAGCATATCAATTCCCGGAATCTGAAATCCCCGATAGAAACGCATCACCTCGCCGCCGTTCATGGAGGACTGGTTGGTCAGATTTGCCTCCGCCATTGCATGCCCGGTAAAAGCAAGCCCATGCCGATCACACCATGCACCGCACTGATCGCTGTATGCAGAAACAAAGCGTTCGCAGACATGATCGTGGTAATGATAACGAATGCTGGATGCGCGATGATTGGGCAGATCCCAGACCAGTTCCGGCAGGTGCGGGAGCAGCTCTTCCCCATAAGCATTGCGGAAGGTTTCCTCGAAATCAAAGGTGTAGGGAAATACCACATCCTGCCGCGAAACGGGAGTCGAAAGTGCGCTTTGGGCGTGTGTCTGTGGTTCGTCGGTGAAGATGGCGGGAACTGTACCGCCGAAGCGATCGCCAACCGCGTGCAGATACGCCTCATAGGTCAGGTCAATAAAGCAACGCATGGCTTCCGGCGAGAGAACATCGACATAGGTCTGTCCGTTGTAGCGTGGTGTTTTGGGGACGGTTTCGTGATAGGCATACCAGTCGGTGTCAAAAACCGATTCCGGATTCATGGTATAGCGGACAAGCTGTCCGTGTGTATCCAGCGTGACCGCATATCTGCCAAGCAGGCGGCGCATAGGGACCGGATCATCGTCATTTTGGATTTCATGCGTCGGGAGCGGTCGTGGCGAAAAGCGCAGAAACTGCTGTCTGAAACGCGCATGGCGCGTAACAAACCCGCCTGCGAAACCGGATGGCCAACGGTCCTCGTCGTATAGCCATGCAAGCATCCCTTGCCGCTCGGCTTCCTTGGTACACGATACGACCAGATCCATAAATTCCGGAGACAGATACGGTGTTTCCATGCCGTATCGGACGTGCATGTGAAAGCCGCCGAACCCCATTTGATGCAAAACGCCGATCTGTCGCAGTAATTCCTCCCGTTCCAGTTTGCAGTTCCATGCCCAAAATGGGGTACCGCGGTAGGCGTTGGTCGGATGTTGAAACAATTCTTCCGACAGTGTTTCGCTGTCTTTTTCTTTGTAGAGCATAATTGATCCTCCGTTTGTGAAAGAATCCATCCGCCTTTGAGGACAGATGGATTCTTAAAAAAAACATGTGTAAAAATGCTTATACGCGCTTGGAAAGAACGTCCCTTTCGTACGCTTCAATTTCCTTGAACCAGCACTTGCATCCCTTTACGCCGTTGCGCTCGCAGAACTCTGCCCAAACGTCGCCCAGCGGCAATGTTTTGACTTCCTCTGTCAGCATCAGGAGCTTAGTGTAATTGGTGCTGTCCTGTAGTTCTTTCATTTCGGTATTGGGAGAAAGCATTGCGTACAGAAGTGCCTTCTGCACATTGCGCATACCGATTACCAATGCGGCAACGCGGTTGATGGAAGCATCAAAGTAGTCGGTTGCAAGGAATACGCGATCAAGCGCATTGTTGCGGACGACCTCTTTCATCATCTCGCGGGTTTCATCGTCAAATGCAACCACGTGGTCGGAGTCCCAACGGATGGGGCGCGTGATGTGCAGTGCGATCTTAGGCGCAAAGCAGAGCAGGGCGGGAATCTTATCCGAAACCACCTCGGTCGGATGATAGTGACCGTTGTCCATCAGCGGGGTAATGCCGCGGGTCATGGCATAGGAAAGCGCAAACTCAGCAGAACCGACGGTGTAGGATTCCACTCCGATACCGAAGACCTTGGACTCAACGGTCGGGAAAACCTTGGATTTATCATATCCGCAGTCAAAGATCTCGTCAAGCGATTTCATGTAGCGGAGGCGGGGACCCATACGGTCGGCAGGGACATCTTTCAAGCCGTCGCCGGTCCAGAAATTGATGACGCAGGGAAAACCGGTCTCATTGGCAAAATATTCCGCAATTTTCATGCAGCAGATGCCGTGGTGCACCCAAAACTGACGGATTTCCTCGTTCGGGTTGGAAAGCGTCAGACCATTTGCCTTCGGGTGGGAGAAGTAGGTGGGGTTAAAGTCCAAACCGGTGTGGTGCGCCTTTGCGAACTCAACCCACTTTTTGAAGTGGCGGGGTTCGAGCGCATCGCGATCGGCAAACTCACCGTCTTCAAAAATCGCATAATTTGCGTGAACATTGATCTTGTGCGTACCGGGGATCAGAGAAAGTGCCTTGTCAAGGTCGGCAAAAACCTCTTCGGGGTTGCGCGCTCTGCCCGGGTAGTTACCGGTTGTCTGGATACCGCCGGTCAAAGGACCGTTGTTGGCAAAACCGAGCACATCGTCTGCCTGCCAGCAGTGCATCGAAATACTGACTTTGGACAGTTTTTCGATGGCAGCCTCGGTATCTACACCGTATTTTGCATACATTTGCTTCGCGCTTTCGTAGCGTTCGTTCATTTGAAATTCCTCCTTATAGATCATACAATTTGGATATGAATCAACCATCCACATTATAAATCATTTTACGTTGGATTGCAAGGGATTTTTCAAAAATCACGTGCGATTTTTATACCTTAAACGGTTCCCGCCGTCAATGCAATCAAAAGCCCTCGGTCATCGGGCTGGACAGCAGCGTCATAGGCGGCGCGGTTGCGGTGAATCTGCCCGCATTTTTCGCATCGGTAAGTGATGACAAAACCCTTTTTGGGGTCGGGGTCTGTGCGGACGGGGCGCATCATGCCACCGCAATCGTTGGAGCGATCCCCGGGGTTGATGTCAACATGGACAGACCACAGGCAAAACGGGCAATGATCCCGGGAGGAAACACCGAGCGGCAGGACAGTCTTTCCGCAATGCGCGCAGACAAAACCCGCGTCATTTTTGGCAAATCGCTTTTTTTCCATAGCATCTCCTTTTCTCACAGGTCACCTGCATCCGCCGCACGGAAATATTCATCCGTCATGACCTGATAAAAGAGGCGGCGGTAACGGAAGTACGCCCCTTTGTTTTCTCTGCCGAAGTGCACCGCATTGGTGAGAAGCACGCCCCAAAGTCCGGTTTCGCGGTCGCAGTAAAGGGAAGTGCCGGTAAACCCGGTGTGTCCGTAACTTCCCGGAGCAAAGAGATCGCCTGTCAGGGTGGTAATGGGTGCGGTCAGTTGGAATCCCAACCCGCGGTGCTCATTCATACCCGGCGTATAATCGGTAATCGCCTTTTCAAAGGTGCGCGGATTGAGGTAAAGTCCTTTTCCGGTACGCCCGCGTCCGGAGATCATCGCGGCGAATTTTTCCATATCCGCCAGATCGGAGAATACTCCTGCATTTGCGGAAACTCCGCCCAGGAAGAATGCGTTTTCGTCGTGCACACGTCCCTTGATATAGCAATTGCGTGCGGCGGAATATTCGGTTGCCGCTACGTCCGGTGTGTCCGGATTGTAACAGGTATGCAGCATGTCAAGCGGGCGGAATACGTAGCGCTCAGCCAGCCGATCCAACGGCTCGCCGCCGACCTTTTCCAGAATTTTTCCCAGCAGAATGTACCCCATACAGGAATAATATACCTGTTCTCCCGGCTTGCAGAAAGGATCGGACGCGAGAATGGCACGGACGCTGTCCTCCGGAGAGGATGCGCGTGCGGCAAGGGGAATATGAGGCGTGATACCGGATGTATGTGTCATGAGTTGAAATACGGTGACATCGGCACGCACACCGGTGTCGGGAAGGTAACGGGAAAGGGGGTCGGTCAGGAGGATTTTCCCCTCTTCCAGCATCCGCAATGCGACCATTGTAGTCGCAACCAACTTGGATAGGGATGCCAGATCAAACAGCGTGTTTTTTGTGATCGGCTCTTTTTCCGGATAAATCTGTCTGTTTCCCGCAACGCCATCCGCAAGCACCCGGTCGCCGATTCCGATCGCATATGCCACACACGGATATGCGCCGCTCTCGATTCCTTCTTTGACCAGTGCGTCCGTTCTTGAAAAAAGATTTTGCTTTTCCATGCTCTCCTCCGTTTTCTTCCGAAGACATAGCAGTATTTCTTCTGTCGATTGCAATAACATCGCCTCCGGAGCATGTCCGATTATATCACATCCGTAAAAAGAAGTCAAGGAGAAACGGCACATTCGCCCAAAAGTACGGAGGAGCACGGTGTCAAAAAGCGTTTGTAATCTTGACAGAATCTGCCATGGGTGGTATAATAGGGTGTATATGTTTGGGTCCGGAGGCAGATCGCATGGAAAATGCAGAAAAATATCGCTATCTCGGGCGAGTGAATTCGCCGCAACAATTGAAAAAGCTTCCGGAAGCGCAAATTCCGGCGTTCGCGGCGGAAATCCGGCGGTATTTGGTGGATCGGATACGTGAAAACGGCGGTCATCTTGCATCCAATCTCGGGGTCGTCGAGCTGACACTTGCGCTGCACCGGTTTTTTTGCTGTCCGCACGATCATATCATCTGGGATGTCGGACATCAGAGTTACGTGCATAAGCTTCTGACCGGGCGTTTTCAGGAATTTGATACCCTCAGACAAAACGGGGGAATTTCGGGCTTTACCAGACGGGACGAGAGTCCCTTTGATTGCTTCGGTGCCGGACACAGCTCCACCTCGATTTCCGCAGCGCTCGGCTTTGCACAGGCAGACAAGCTTTCCGGATCCGATGCCTACACGGTTGCCGTGGTCGGAGACGGTGCGTTTACCGGCGGTATGATTCACGAAGCACTCAACAACTGCGACCGCGATCTTCGTCTCATTATTATAATCAATGAAAACGAAATGTCCATATCGAAAAACATCGGACGTTTCGCTACCAATTTGGCACGTATCCGACGTGCACCGGGGTACATTCGTACCAAGCGCGCAACCGCACGGGCGGTGCAAAGAATTCCGCTTGTCGGCAATGGATTGTATACGGCTCTGGTGGATACCAAGCAGACCCTGAAAAATGCGCTGTACGGCAGCAACTATTTTGAGGATCTCGGACTGTATTACCTCGGACCGTGCGATGGGAATGACTACAACGCGGTCGAGGCATTGCTCAGAGAGGCAAAGAACCAAAACGAGAGCGTCGTCATTCATTTGAAGACCAAAAAAGGCAAGGGGTATCTGCCGGCGGAGCAATGCCCGAATCTTTATCACAGCATGTATCCCGGGCAGACACCGGAAAAGCCCTGCGAAACATTTTCTTCCGTTTTCGGAAGGACGCTGACCGACCTTGCCGACCGCGATTCGCGTATCTGTGCAATCACCGCAGCCATGTGCGAGGGAACGGGGCTGGTTCCGTTCCGGGAAAAGCATGCCGCAAGATTTTTTGATGTCGGCATTGCTGAGGAACACGCCGTCACCTTTGCGGCAGGGTTGGCTGCCGAGGGAAAACGTCCGGCTGTCGCCGTTTATTCTACTTTTTTGCAGCGTTCTTACGATCAGATTCTGCATGACGTTGCTCTGCAGCATCTCCCGGTTGTATTCTGTGTTGACCGCGCGGGATTGAATGCACACGACGGTACCACGCACCACGGCATCTTTGACCTCGGCTTTTTTTCGCAGATTACGGGAATCCGTGTTTACATGCCTGTCACCTTCGACGGATTGCGGCGTGCGTTGAACGAAGTGTTTTCCCTGGATGCGCCATGTGCGGTTCGTTATGCCGGCGGCGGAGAGAAAAAACGTCTTGCGAATGCCTGTCATGCCGCACACGACGGTATGGCGGAAGCAGTGATTTCCGATGCCTGTGTGATCCGAAGCGGCGGGGAGCGGTGCGACGGTGTGATTGTCACGCTCGGAATGCTCGGCGACGAAGCACTGGAAGCGGCTGAACGTTTGAAGCCGGCGGCAATCCGCGTGATTCTTTGCGAAAAACTGACGGATTACGCGTCGCTGTCCGCAGTCGTCTGCGGACTTCTGCCTTCCGAAAAGTGTCCGGTTCTGTTTGCGGAAGAGGGCATTTATGCGGGCGGATTTTGCATGAATCTTGCGGATGCAATGCGCACTGCACAACAGATGCAAAACCGCGCTTATACAATCCACGCGATTAAAGAACCTTACCGGTTACCGGAACCCGGAGAGAATTATTTGCAATTGTTCGGACTGGATGCCGTGACCTTGGCACGCACCCTGTCAGAACTGATGCACAAACAGGAGGAGAAGTAACATGCCGTGTTTTTTTATCACATCCGATTCCTTTTCACCGGAGGGCTGTATCACAATCATCGGTGAGGATGCACACCATATTTCTCGTTCTCTGCGCATGGCGGCAGGGGAACATATCACGGTTGCCGATCAGAACGGTATACTGTATGACTGCGCACTGGAGAGCTTTCTGCCGGACTGTGTCATTGCCCGCATCTGCGGCGCATGGCAAGCGGAGTCGGAACCGCCCTACAGAATCCACCTATACCAGGGGCTTCCGAAGGGAGATAAATTGGAGATGATCATTCAAAAATCCGTCGAATGCGGCGTTTATGACATCACGCCTTTTGAAAGTGAATATTGCGTCGTGCGCATGCGGCACGATAACGGTGAAGCGGAAGCGCGGAAGCTGCAGCGGCGTCAGAAAATTGCAACGGAGGCTGCAAAACAGTGTGGGCGCGGTATACTGCCGCAAGTGTTTCCTCCGGTGACGTTCGTCGAAATGCTCAAACGTGCTGCGGGTGCGGATTTGTGCATTTTTTGCTATGAGGGGCAGAGGACTGTTTCCATTGCCAAAGTGCTTGCGGGTGCCCGTGAAACGCTCTTTTTCAAGAAAAACGGGGGTGAAACTGCGGTGAAAACAGTCGATATTTCCGTAATTATCGGCAGTGAAGGCGGTTTTTCTCCAAAAGAGGCGGAACTGGCGTGCAATGCCGGCGCAATTCCGACAGGGCTTGGAAAACGCATTCTCCGCACGGAAACGGCACCCGTCTTTGCACTCAGTGTCCTTAGCTACGCTTTTGAATTGTCTGGTTTGTGAGATTTGCATATGTCTATTTTGTCGTGAAAAATTCAAAAAAAATTTTTGGCTTTTTCATTGAAAACATTGAAAAGCCTATTGAATTTCCACAAAAGTCATGGTATAATATAGAACAGATTGAACAATCAAAAAAAATCGAAGCAAATTTAAGGAAATGAGGATTAGGAAATATGTCTAACAGATTGTTTCAAAGCGTGATCCATCAAATGAAGGACGCGATCGACCGTGTGATCGGCGTGATCGACGAAAACGGCTATGTGATTGCCTGCTCCGAGTTGGTCAAGATCGGCGAAACCAGACAGGGAATCAAGGAGGAGCTTTCGTACAGCTCGGAAGTGGTTGTTTCCGGCGGTTATACCTACCGTCCTCTTTCCGGCGGCTCAAAGGCAGAGTACGTTGTCTTTATCGAAGGCGAGGACAAAATGGCAGAGAAAATGACCCAGGTTCTTGCCATTTCGCTGTCCAATATCAAGAATCTGTACGATGAAAAGTATGACAAGGGCTCATTCATCAAAAACATCATTCTTGACAACATTCTGCCCAGTGATATCTATATCAAGTCCAAGGAACTTCATTTCAATACAGAGGAAACGCGTATCGTCTTCCTGATTAAATTCTTCGGAAAGACGGAAATGATGCCGTACGAGATGCTTCAGAATATGTTCCCGGACAAGTCGAAAGATTACGTGATCAGCGTCGGTGAGCATGACGTTGTACTGGTCAAGGACATCAAGCCCGGTATGGAAACGAAAGAACTGGAAAAGATTGCGGTCAATATTGCGGACACGCTCTCTACCGAATTCTACACCAAGGTTGCAATCGGTATTTCTACTGCCGTCGATAACATCAAAGATCTTGCGCGCGCTTACAAAGAGGCGCAGGTTGCACTGGAAGTCGGCAAGGTATTTGAAACCGAAAAGAGCATCATCAGCTATGAGAACCTCGGAATCGGCAGATTGATTTATCAGTTGCCCACCACGCTGTGCGAAATGTTCCTGCAGGAAGTGTTCAAGAAAGGCAGCCTGGAATCTCTTGACCGTGAAACACTGATGACCATTCAGTGCTTCTTTGAAAACAACCTGAACGTTTCCGAAACTTCGAGAAAGCTGTTTGTCCACCGGAATACGCTGGTATACCGTTTGGAAAAAATCCGCAAACTGACAGGGCTTGACCTGCGCGAGTTTGAGCATGCCATCACGTTCAAGGTGGCTTTGATGGTCAAAAAGTACCTGAATTCCAAGCCTTCAAAATACTGATTGAATCAACAGCAACGGATTCGTCATCGCGGGAGAGGATGCGTATGCATAGATGTGTCTTTTTTGCACATATATGTATATAATTGCAATGGTGCGCGAATTTGCGCACGAAAGAGAAGAGGAGCCGAATGAACGAATTTGATGATTCCCGGAATTCCGCTGAAAATAACCAGCCGGAGAAGCCGGAAGAAAAAGAAGAAAAAAAGAACGAGCCGGACGGCAATACGGCAAAACAGGAGGGGCAGCCGGACGTTTATGTTCCTGCCAAGAAAACACGCACCGTTTCGATGCGTTCCTTCCTGGTTTCCGTTGTCGCGGTTTTTGTGGCTGCAGTTCTTTTGACGGTGTCAATTTGCAGCCAGGTTTACCAGAGAAAACTGATTGACGCCAAAAATGATTCTTACAATCAAGGCACCAGTGATACGGGCGCGACGGACCTTGCGGGAGTATCCAAGCAGCTTGCCACTTTGGATTCGCTGTTTTCTCAGTTGTATTATGATTACGATGACATTGACAAAGAAGCGCTTGGTGTCGCCCTGCTCAAAGCGTACGTTGAAGCAACAGGAGACCTGTATGCGGAGTATTACACTGCCGAAGAATTTGCAGAGATGAGTGCGGAAAACAACGGCGACATGGAAGGAATCGGTGTCAGCGTTATTTACACCAATTTGGAAATCAACGGTGTGGAATACGGCGTAATGCAGATCATTGCCGTGTACGAAAACACACCTGCCGCCAAAGCCGGTGTACAAGTGGGTGATTGCATTGCATATGTCGGCGAGGGCGAGGACCGTGTGCTTGTGCAGGCGGCGGGCTACACCAAGGCGGTGGCAAAGCTGCGCGGCAAGGCGGGCACGACTGCTTCGTTCACCGTTTTAAGAAAGAACGAAAAGGACGAATACGAGGAAGTCAGCTTCAATATCGTACGTGAACACTTTACCACACAGTCGGTGTCCGGTCGCGTGTTGGATGCGGATTCCTCTGTCGGTGTCGTTCGCATTATGCAGTTTGACCTGACAACGCCCACGCAGTTTTCTGCGATCATGGATGAACTGAAGGAAAAGGGATGCAAATACTTTGTGTTTGATGTCCGCAATAACCCCGGCGGAGACCTGAAGTCCATTGAAGCGGTGCTCAGCTTTTTCTTAAGCGAGGGAGACCTCCTGGTTTCCACGGAGGATAAATACGGCAACAGTTCCAAGGATCTCGTAAAGGTCTATACGGGGACGGGGGATTATGCCGGATGCAGCGTCAAGAAATCCGACATCGGAAAATACCGCGGAACGCCCTGTGTTGTGCTGACAAACGGTAATACCGCAAGCGCGGCAGAGCTTTTCACGCAGACCATGCGCGATTACAACCTTGCTAAGATCGTCGGAACAAAGACATACGGAAAAGGCTGTATGCAGTCCATCTTTACACTGGAACGCTACGGCATCCCCGGGGCGCTCAAACTGACGACGCGTATGTATTTTTCCAAGAGCCATCATGTTTACCATGGCATCGGGATTGAGCCGGATGAAACCGTGGAATTGAGTGAGGAAGCATTAAAATACAATGTTTTTGTCCTGCCGGACGAACTGGATGACCAGTTGCAGAAGGCACTTCAGATTCTGAAGTAATAAAAATCAAAACCGATTCATTCGGCAAAGCACCAAAGGAGAAACGAACATGGCGGACACAACCAAGCAGACCCTATATACCCCGGAAGGGTATCGGGAACTGGAAAACGAACTGAACTACCTGAAATATACAAAGCGTGAAGAGGTGAAGGAACAGATTGCCGTTGCACGTTCTTACGGCGACCTCTCCGAAAACTCGGAATACGACGAGGCGCGCAATGAGCAGGCAAAGACCGAAGCACGCATCAAGGAGTTGGAAGAACTGATTGCCCATGCGGTTATCATTGACGAAGAGAGCATTGATAACAGCGTTGTCAGTCTGGGTTCCACCGTTAAAGTTTACATTGTAGAAGACGACGAGGAGTTGGAATACAATATTGTCGGTTCCAACGAAGCCAACCCGCGGGAAATGCGCATTTCCGACCAGTCCCCGATCGGGAAAGGACTGATGGGTTCCAGAGCGGGCGAAACAATCACCATTGAGGTGCCGAACGGTACACTGCACTTTGAAATCCGCGATGTAATCCGTTCCAAATCGCATGAGGCGTAATTTGTAAAGCATTCCCAATCATCTAAGTTAGAAATACGGATATGACAGCGATGTGATATCCGTATTTTTCGGAATTTTGTTGTAAAAGCGGAGGATTGACCATGCGTAAGGATCAGGACAGGGAGCGCCTGCGTGAAGAGGATGAACGTTGGGACCTTCCGGACGAGAAGCTGGATGGGCAGCAGGAAATTGCGGACAGCAGTCCGGCGGTACGGAAGCTGGACAATTTCTGGTATCACTATAAATGGACGGTCATCATTGTTACATTCTTTGTTGTCGTGTTTGTAATCGGGTTGGTGCAGATTCTGACCAAGGAAAAAGATGACTGTATGATTCTCTACGGAGGCGGGCATTACCTTTCCGAGAGTGAGGGGGCGGCAATCGAAAAGATTGTTGCCGGTTTGATGCCGGGCGATCTGAACGGCGACGGAAAACGCGTGGTGTCCGTAGTCGGGTACGAGATTTATTCGGAGGAAGAAATCCGCGCCATTAACGGAACCAAGGACGAAAACGGAAACCGGCGTGAGATCAACGTCAGCTATAATAAATCCCAATTCGATACCTGTAATTCGCTGATCGGCTCCGGCGAGGTTGCAGTCTGCTTTGTCAGCCCGTGGATTTATGACAACCTGAACGGGGGGCCCGATCAAAGCGGTCAGACGGTGGGGAGCCGTTTGGTTGCTCTTTCCGATCTTTTCGGTGAATCTCTGCCCAAAGGCACTTTGCCTGGCGGGGACGGAGTCAGGCTCGGCGATACCGATTTGTATCGGTACACAAAGGAGCTGCAGGTGCTTCCGGAAGACACGGTGATTTGTCTTTTGAAACCGTATGTGTTGGGGAGTACAAGCAAAGAAGATTATTACAATAACGCCAAAACCGTATTCAAAGCGCTCGTATCCTTTGATGCGGAAGAGTAATTTTACTCTGATTTTGACATATGGGGACGGTTTCTGATCGTCCCCGCAACCATTTTTCAGTGAAATTTTATAAAAATCCAAAAGAACCCGAAAGAAAGTGAAAGCATCATGAAAAACTCCAACAACCGTTTGCGCGCGACCCCCATACTGCTCCTGACCTGTCTTGTCTGGGGATTGGCATTTGTTTTTCAAATCAAAAGTTCCGAATTGATTCCGCCACTGATTTTTAATGGGCTGCGTTTCACGGTCGGGGCACTTTCCATGATTCCGGTTGCGTTTCTGTTCGAAAAACAAAAAAAGCCCGTATCTGTGGAGGCACCGGAAATGCATGGCGCCACTCATTCTGTCAAGGCGATCCTCCGTTACGGTTTTATTTCCGGCGCCTTTTTGTGTATCGCCTCTGGATTGCAGCAATACGGATGTACGTTTACGCAAAGCGCGGGACTTTCCGGCTTTTTGTGCGGTATTTATCCGCTTCTGACACCGCTTGCATCTTTTGTTGCCTTCCGCAGAAAGCCGTCGGCAGGCGTGTTTTTCGGATTGTTCCTGGCAATCGGCGGTCTTTCCTTGCTTACCCTGTTCGGGCTCTCCTCCTCCGGAAATACCGGTACGGAAACCGATTGGATGTGGTTGGGAATTCCGCTTCTGATTGGCGCTGCGTTTTTCTTTGCCATGCAAATGGTGTCGGTTGACTATGCGGTCGAGCGTGTCAATTGTCTTTGGTTTTCCTTTGCCCAGTTTGCGGTATGCGCAGTTCTCTCACTGTTGCTTGGACTGGTGTTTGAGTATAACGGAATTACCATAGCCGGGAAACAGGCGATTACGGCATTCACATGGCGTGGAGTGTTTGAGGGAATTGACGGGATTCTGTACTGCGGCATCTGTTCGGTCGGAATCGGTTATACGTTACAGACCGTCGGTCAGAAAATGACCGATGCCAATTACGCCGCGGTCATTTTCAATGCGGAAGCCGTTTTTGCCGCAATCGGCGGTGTTTTGTTCGGAACGGATCATATCAACGTCATCGGCTACGTGGGCTGTGCGCTGATTCTGAGCGGGATTGTCCTTTCCGAAATGCTGCCGGTGCGCTCCGGAGCGGATCGCCCTGCTCCCTGATGCGGTCTGTGGGAAACGGAGATGCAGAAACGGCATAAAAAGCAGACTATAGGATTGACAAACAGGGAATTTGCCTGTATAATAGAGTATAAAGAATAAAAAGCGTATTCGTACATATGGCAGAGTACGAAAAGTCGAAAGGAGCTTCATTATGGGATTGATAAAAGCCGCACTCGGTGCCGCGGGCGGTGTCCTCGCGGACCAATGGAAGGAATTTTTTTACTGTGACGCATTGGATAAGGATGTTTTGGTCGTGCGTGGACAAAAACAGATCACCAAACGTTCTTCCAATAAAAAGGGAAACGATAACGTCATTTCCAACGGTTCGGGCATTGCCGTTGCGGACGGTCAGTGTATGATCATTGTTGACCAGGGAAAGGTTGCAGAATTCTGTGCGGAGCCTGGAGAGTATACCTGGAACAACTCCAGTGAGCCAAGTATTTTTACCGGCAAATTCGGTGAGTCCGTCAAAAAAACATTTGCCGAAATCGGCAGACGTTTTACATACGGTGGAGATCCCGGCAAGGATCAGCGTGTTTACTATTTTAACACCAAGGAACTGATTGACAACAAATTCGGAACCGCAACACCGATTGAATTCCGGGTAGTCGACCGTCGGATCGGACTTGACCGCGATGTGCACCTGCGCATCAACGGTACCTATTCTTACTGCATCAGTGACCCCATTCTTTTCTACACGAATGTCTGCGGAAACGTCACGAGCAGTTATCAGCGGAATGAACTGGACGGTCAGCTGAAGGCGGAATTTACCTCCGCCCTGATGCCGGCAATCGGAAGAATGTCCGAGTTGGAACTGCGCCCGAACCAGTTGATGGCGCATACCACGGAGTTGCGGAATTACCTGAACGAAGAGCTGACGGCTGAGTGGGCAAAGCGGCGCGGGCTTTCGATTGTATCCGTCGCACTCGGCGCGGTGACGCTGACGGAAGAGGACGCGGAAATGCTTCGTCAGGATCAGCGGGCAGGAATGTACCGGGATCCCGGTTTGGCTGCCGGCATGCTCTCCGTTGCCCAGGCGGATGCAATGCGCACCGCCGCCGGAAATACCAATGGCGCAATGGCGGGCTTTATGGGAATGGGTGTTGCCATGAATGCCGGAGCCAATACGCAGAACCTTTATACCATGCAACAGCAGCAGATGGCGCAACAGCAGGCAGCCGCACCGGCGGACGAATGGACCTGTCCCGGATGCGGAAAAACGGTGAGTGGAAAATTCTGTCCCGAATGCGGTGCCAAAAAGCCTGTTCCACAGACAGCCGACAGTTGGGTGTGCCCGCAGTGCGGTTCGCAGGCAAGAGGAAAATTCTGTCCGGAATGCGGTGCAAAAAAGCCGGAAGAATCCGGTCGTTGGACATGTTCCTGCGGGACGGAAAACAGTGGAAATTTCTGCTCCAATTGTGGTGCCAAAAAACCGGAAGGAAAGCCGATCTACCGTTGTGATCAGTGCGGTTGGACGCCAGAGGATCCGACCAATCCGCCCAAGTTCTGTCCGGAATGCGGCAACAGATTTGACGAGAACGATATTGTACGCTGAATTTTATACTTTCGGGAGGTGATGGGCATTGGAGAACCGGGAAAAGACCGTTCAGCAATTCAAGTGTCCCTGTTGCAGTGGTGCCATTGAATTTGATACCAATCTGCAAAAAATGAAGTGTCCGTTCTGTGACACGGAGTTTGATCTGGATACATTGAAGCAATTCGATGAAACCATGAACGAGGAACAGCCGGACCATATGGACTGGAAAGCGGACAGCAAAACATGGGCTGCATCCGAAGCTTCTGAGATGAAGACCTATGTCTGTCAGGCATGCGGAGGAGAAATTTTGGTAGAGGCATCTGCTGCTGCGGCATTTTGCCCGTATTGCGGAAATCCGGTCGTTTTGGAAGGGAATGTGTCCGGAGAATTGCGTCCGGATTTGGTGATTCCTTTCAAATTGAGCAAAGAGGACGCGATCCGCGCAATGGAACAGCATCTTTCCAAGAAAAAGCTTTTGCCAAAGGTTTTTAAGGATGAGAACCATTTGCAGGAAATCAAGGGGATATACGCTCCTTTTTGGCTGTACGATGCCGATTGCAAAACTGGCGTTCGCTGTCGCGCGACGCGTGTCAACTGTTGGAGCGACAGCCGGTTCAACTATACGGAAACCTCGCACTTTTTGGTGTTCCGCCAGGGTTCGCTGTCCTTTTCACATGTCCCCGTGGACGGTTCCACGCGGATGCCGAACGATCTGATGGAATCCATCGAGCCATTTGACTATCGTGATGCGGTGGATTTCAAAACCGCATATCTCTCCGGCTTTTTTGCCGATCGCTACAACGAATCTGCCGCCGATTGTGAAAATCGTGTCAATGAACGAATCAAAAACAGTACGCAGTCTGCCGTGATGTCGACCATTGTGGGATACAGTTCCGTGGTTCCCGAAAACACCTCGGTGCAGATGACCGCTGGAAAAACACTGTACGCTCTTTTGCCGGTATGGATTTTACGCACTGAATGGAACGGCAAGCAATACCTGTTTGCCATGAACGGGCAGACGGGGAAGTTTGTTGGTGATCTTCCTATGGATAGAGGAGCATACCATCGTTGGCTGTGGGGGCTGACCGGTGCTGTCAGCGCCGGGATCATCGGACTGTCTCTTCTCATCCATTTCCTGTTCTGATGGGGGAGGTGCGCATTTTGAAACAAACAGTAAAACGTATTTTGGCACTCTCTCTGTTGCTCTTTCTCTGTGTACTTTCGGTTTTGCCTGTCTTTGCTGAAGACGCGGAAGCAACGGAAATCCACGATCCGCGCCTGGTAGACATGGCAGGACTGTTGGATGCAGACGATGCTGCAAATCTGACCGCACTGTTGGACAGCCTGAGTGAAAAGCTGCAATTTGAAGTCGTTGTAGTGACGACGAATGATCTTGACGGAAAAACACCGCGCGATTATGCGGACGATTACTATGATTACCATCAATACGGTTACGGAAAAAAACATGACGGCGTCCTTTTTCTCCGCTATATCAACGGTGACAGCAGAGAGGTCTGGATTTCCACGACAGGCGAGGGCATCCGCGCCATCAGTGAGGACGATATCCAAGACATTTTTGACCGTATGTCGGACGATTTTTATGCCGGACGTTACTACGGCGCCTTTCTGACCTATGCCGAGGAAGTGGAACGGTTGGTTGAATATCACCGTTCGTATAAGATTATATGGGTCTTTGTCGGTCTTGGCTGCGGTTTGTTGGTTGGTCTTTTGGTGACCGGCACCATGAAGGCATCCCTGAAAAGTGTCCGCACGGCACGTTATGCAGGAAATTATGTCAAAGACGGCAGTCTGAAAATTGATGTTGCGCGCGATATTTTCCTGTATCGCACCATCACACGGGTGCCGCGTCAGACGGCAGAACGTTCCGGCGGGTCCTCCCATTCCGGATCCTCCGGCACCTCGCATGGCGGCGGTGGTCGTTCCATGTAAGATGATATAAAAGGTCCCCCGTTCTATTCACCATCTGTGAAGGAGCGGGGGATTTTCAGGTCAAATTTCAATCAAAAAACAGTTACATCGACAGTGAATGCAAACGCACCGCACCGCACACGAACCTGACCGGTTCCCACAATGCCGCGTGCGCGCACCGTTCCGTCTTCGTCTACAAGCAATAACTCCGGTGCGAGGTTCTCAAAGGTGACACCGTCCTTGGGCTCACAGATTTCAAAGAAATTTCCGTCAGACCAGGTTGCCATACCGCGGATTTGTTTCTTTTCTCCGGCAGACAGGGAAATACGATAGTTTGTCAGCATCGGTGTAAAGGAAGTCAGTTCCCGCGTTTCTTTATCATAACACATATCCGGGTCGTCCACATAAATCAGGAATTCGCAGAACAATCCCTCAAAATGCGCGTCCACATAGGTATATCCGACCTGTTTTGCAAAAACGGTACCATCACGAATTTCAATAACGGCAGGGTCGAAGTTATCGTAAAGGATGCCCTCGTTTACTTCCCGCGTTTCATAGCAGGTATTCATCACACGCATGGACAGTTCCAGAGAATCCCCGGGACTCAGGCGCAGATAATGCGGGGCAGGCGCCGTGAGAATGATATCCCAAATCGGGTCCGGACGTTCCCAGAAAACAACTTCCCGTTGGATATTCGGCTGATCCGTTTCAGAATAGAAGGGTTCATCCATTGCCTCGAAGTCATAGCGATGCAGGCGCGTGCCCCAGCAGCCCCATTTGTTTCCGTAAGCATAGCCGAGCAGCATAACGTCTCCCTTGCGGATATGGTGCAGGCAGTCTCCGGATATGCCGCAATTGTGGAGCATAAAGCTTGTGTTGACACGGATTTCATTGACACGGGTAAAGTGCAAGCCGTCGTCCGATTCACTGACAGACAAGAAGCTGTCTTTTGTGAAACGGCGATCTGTCGCGAGCGCGATAAATTTGTCCAGATCTTCGCAGTAAACCACATCATAAGAGTCATTGGAGCCGGAGTTGCGAACTGCCGCGGTTCCGTGATAGGTCAGGTGTCCCGGCCAGTTCGGGTCCGTAACATCCGCGGTTGCAACCCGTGTTTCGGAATAGAGGGATCCGTCTGCTTTTCTGGATGACCATGTGTAGTAGATATAGAGCGTTGTATCCTTGACAACAAAGGAAAACTCCCCGGCACCCCAATCGTGCCAGTCTTCGTCATAGTAAATAACCGGCGCCGGTTTTCCGATCCAGTGCAGCGTGCCGTTTGCCGTTTCTCTTGTTTCTCCCCATCCGTTTCCGTTCCATTTTTCAAAGGGACCGGTGGGGGAGGCGGAACGTGCGACAAATCCGTTATTGCACACACCGCCGGCATCCGCGAAAATGGTTGAAGTGTATCCGATATAGTAATAATCGCCGTACTTAAAAACAGCAGGGTCGCAAACGGAAAACCAATCCATGGAATGCGGTGTCGGTGTCATCACAACACGTTCGTCTGACCATGTTTTGCCGCCGTCGGTCGAACGCCGGTAGGTGAACCAGTCCGCTTCAAAGCAGTCACCGGGCGACGCGAACCACCCCTCGCAGATGCCGTCGTGTACCATAATGGACGGTCCGTACCGATATCCCCATTCCTGCCCTTTGCGCAACATAAAAATATCCTGTCCTTCATCCGGAAGGATCAATCTGAAATGCTTTTTTGTCATTTGCAATACTCCTTTCAGGAATCCTTTGCGAAAACAGATCAACAGCTCCGCGAGACCATTTTACCATGCAATTTGCGGAAAGTCAACCATTTTTTGCAGATTTCAATATGGTTATTAAGCACAATAATTGATATAGTGATATGAATAAATTGTATATATGCACAAAATTTTGTTATTTTTCAAAATCGCTTGACTTTTCGGTCTGATGTGCTATACTACATGCGTTTAGTTTGTCTGATTTTGGCAAACATCCCCGAAATCCGAAAGGAGATGATCTTATGTTACCGCTTGATTCATGCCCGGAATCTGTGCTTGCGCTTCTCGGCGCCTACGGTGCACATCCGGATGCAATGGATGTCTGTCTGCATTTTGACCTGGACTGCGCGGGGAACTTCGGTGAGGTTTGGCTCTTGCTTTCCAGTACCGAAGGAATGCTCTACCGCGTCAGCGACTCTGTTGAGGCGTTTCCGTTGGCAATTCTGACAGAACCCTACATTGATAACTATACAACCTCCAACCGCTTGCAGGTACACCGTCACCGTGAGGATGATCTTCCGCCCGTCATGGAAGAGGGAGAGGACCCGGAGGCGTTCCGCCAAAGACAGCGTGCATACGATTGTTCCGGCGAAACCATGGTGCTCGGTTACTGTACCAACGCCTGCAAGAAAAAACTGAGCGCGTTTCTGAATCTGTGGGATCGGCTTGGCAGAGGGGAGACCGTTGGCGCTGATGATGCACTCTTTGACCAGTTCAATATGACATGCCCGAAATGCGGGCGTCCATATGACGATCAGGAGCGAAAAATCTGTTCGCACTGTGTCAATAAAAAAGGTGTTTTCCGCAGACTGCTTCAATACTTTACAAACTTCCGTCTACAACTCGCAGCGGTACTATTGCTGTTGCTTGGATCGACACTGATTTCATTGGTGTCCCCGATTGTCAGCGGGCAGCTTTTGTTTGACCAGGTTATTTCCGAGCCGTCCTACAATGATGCGGGGAAGCAGATTACAGGAACCATGCATGAAGAGAAGTATGTGTACCTGTTTGTCGGCATTTTGATCGGTCTTGCGGTTCTGAATCTGCTCATAGGCGTCCTGCGAAACCGGATCAATGCCTACATGTCAACCCGCGTGGTAAAGAACATCAAGAATGAAGTTTTTATTGCCATGCAAAAGCTGTCGCTTTCCTATTTTAACAAGAACCCAACAGGGCGGTTGATCAACCGCGTTAATTACGATGCGGAAAGAATCAGAAGCTTTTTCATTGACGGTCTTCCGTTCTTTTTGGTGCACGTCCTGCAATTTATCGGGCTTGCCGTAATCCTGTTTACGATCAACTGGAAGCTGACCTTACTTTTGTTCATTCCGATCCCGTTGATTGTCTGTATTATCAAGTTCCGTCTGCCGAAGCTCTGGCGTTCCTATTCCAAGCTTTGGAGACGTTCTTCCTCGATGAATTCCATGATGAACGATTCGCTTTCCGGCATTCGTGTGGTCAAGGCATTTGCAAAGGAAACCGATGAAACAGCGCAGTTTCTGCACTATTCCACAAAGCTTTATGATGCCAACCTGCATACCAACATGATCGCGCTGACCATCTTTCCGGTTGTTTCCATCATTATCGGTGTTTTCTGCCATGCAATGTGGGGAATCGGTGGTATTGTCGTTATCGGAAAAGAGATGACATATGGACAATTGACCGCCTATATCGGTTATACCGGCATGATTTTCGGTCCGTTGAGCTTTTTTACCAATTTTACGGATTTGGTAACGGATACGATGAACTCCGCTGTCCGTATTTTTGAGGTTATTGACGCCGTGCCGGATATCACCGACGCTCCCGATGCCGTTTCCATGCCGGAGATCAAAGGGGAAATCGGATTCAATCATGTCTGCTTCCATTACAATCCCAATCGCCCAATTCTGAAAGACGTCACTTTCACGATCCATCAGGGCGATCACGTCGGACTTGTCGGACACACCGGAAGCGGAAAGAGCACCATTGCCAATCTGATTACACGTATGTATGACGTGGTCAGCGGTTCCGTCACGCTGGACGGTGTGGATATCAAAGAGATCAAACAGGCGGACATCCATCGAAATATTGCAATTGTTTCGCAGGAAATTTTTATTTTCCGCGGTACGATTGCGGACAATATCCGCTATGCAAGACCGAAAGCAAGCATGGAAGAGGTCATTGCCGCCGCCAAATCCGCAAACGCACATGACTTTATCATGCGGTTGCCGGAAGGGTATGAAAGCAACGTGGGAATCGGGAATCGTTCGCTGTCCGGCGGCGAGCGCCAGCGGATTGCCATTGCCCGTGCGTTGCTGCTTAATCCTTCTATCCTGATTCTGGACGAGGCAACCGCCGCGATGGATACCGAAACAGAGTGCCAAATCAGCAACGCAATTGACAAACTGATTGTCGGTCACACTACCATCAGTATCGCGCACCGCCTTTCCACGCTGAAGAACTGCAATTATCTGATGTCAATCGATAATGGGGAACTGGCGGAAATGGGAACGGCAGAAGAATTGCTTGCACGTAGGGGAATTTATTATAAACTGTGGACGCTGCAAACCGAGCAGATGCAGAAAGTAATGGAGGGCAATTAAATGAGTAACCAGATGAAGGAAGATGAATTGTTTACCGGGCGACAGTCGGTTGCTCTCACACCGCAAAATGCCATGTTCAGCACATCTGCGGGTGGACTGATTTCCCTGGATCTTTTGCACGAGGACGGCTCCAAAGAGTCCTTTGAGCGGATTGTTCCGGTTCGTGCATTCCCGATTTCCGCACCGGATGAATTTATTTCCATCCGTGAACCGGATACCCGGTTCAAAGGGCGCGGACAGGAAATCGGCATGATCCGAAAGCTCTCGGATTTTGATGAAAAGGCGGAACAGATGATTCTGGCAGAATTGGAGCGACGGTATTTTACGCCCTCTATTCAAAAAATCTACTCCATGCACGAAAAATTCGGCTATTCCTATTGGAAAGTTGCAACCAGCGCCGGTGAGGTGGAATTTGTGATGAACAATCCGACCAACAATATTCGGACACTGGAAAACGGAAGGGTTCTGATGTACGATATTGACGGTAACTGCTTTACCATTGAAGATCCGCAAAAGCTCGACCGTGCAAGCTTCAAAAAGGTCGAAATATACCTCTGACGGAGGGCAATTATGAATTTACTGTATGATCTGAAGCCCGCCGATCGGGCAGCGCTTGAGGCAGCGGATGGCGGACAGGAACGGATTTTCTACTGCCTGCCGTTCGACTGCAGGGAAAAGCGACGTATAACCGGGTATATGGTGTTTACCGAAAAGCACATTTACCGGATTCTGAACGGCAAAGTGGAAATGCAGTGGGAATTTTCCCACATGTCGGATTTTTCAACCGAGGTTCTCTACGGTTGCGGTGGCTTTTACGCAAAAGTGGACGGCGTAAGCACACTTTTATGCCGGTTTGTTACCGGACGGAATCTGCCGCGGTATACCATCGTCTGCGAGGCATGTGAAGAACTGGCAAAGGGACAGGTGGAAGAACCGATCGTCAACAGAGAACCGGAACGGTATTGCTCCAAATGCGGACGGCCGTTTGTCATGCACACCCATATCTGTCCGTTTTGCCAAAGCAAAAGAGAAGTATACGGAAAGCTGTGGGGAATGACCAAGGGACTGCGTCTGATGATGCTGATCCCCCTGATTACCGCGGCATTTGCACTCGGACTGACGTTTCTTTTCCCGCTGTTGCAAAAAATCCTGATTAACCGTTATATCACTGCAAACAAGGAAACATTTGAAAACAACTGGCTGTTGCACTTTGCTCTGATTGCCGCCTCCATTGTCCTGATTGATGTTGTTTACAAGCTGATCAGCATTTTCCAGAGCAGAATCTCTGCAATATCCGGTAACCGCTTTACCAGAATGCTGCGCACTCTGCTGTTTGAGAAGATTCAGATGCTTTCGATGTCTTCCGTACAGAAGAAGTCCACCGGTGACCTGATGGGACGTATCAACAATGACGTGGCGGTTGTGCAGAATTTCATTACCAACTTGTTGCCGGCATACTTTGCACAGGCAGTATCCTTTGTGCTCGGATTGGTGCTGATTCTCTGTATGAATCCTGTCATGAGTCTGTTTATCTTCATTCCGGTTCCGATCGTCATTTTTGTGATTTACCGTTTCCGTGAGCGCATGAATTTCCGTAACCGGCGCGCATGGAAAATGGGGCAGAACACCAATATGACCCTGCAGGATAGTCTGAGCGGCATCCGTGTGGTGAAGACCTACGGAATGGAGCAGGATTCCATTGATAAATTCTGCCACTGCACCGAGGAGCAGGCAAAGCAGAATGAGTCCAATGCTAAGCTGTTTGATACGATATTCCCGATTCTCGGTTTTGCGTTACATATGGGAAGCTATCTCATTTTGATGTACGGAAACCTGCTGCTCTTCGGAGGAGCCATGGACATCGGTACATTGAACCAATTCAATGTGTACACCGGTATTATTTACTCTCCTTTGATGGAGATTACCACCATTCCGCGTAACATCTCCAATTTTATGACCTCTTTCGGAAAAATCATGGAAATCCTTGAGGAAGAGCCGGAGGTTGCTGATGTGCGCATGCCGACCGATATTCGCATTAAGGGAGATGTCAAGGTCGAACATGTTACATTCGGATACGAGAGCGGCAGACCGGTCCTGCGCGATATTTCCTTTGAGGTCAAGGCAGGGGAGATGATCGGTATTGTCGGTCATTCCGGTTGCGGAAAAAGCACATTGATCAACCTCATTATGCGTATGTACGATCCGAGCCGTGGTCGCATTACCATTGACGGTATTGACCTGCGCGAAATGTCGCAATCCTGCCTGCGCTCACAAATGGGCGTCGTATTGCAGGAAACGCATTTGTTCTCCGGTTCCGTGATGGAGAATATCCGCTATGCGGATCCGCACGCGACCTGTGAGCAGGTAATTGCGGCGGCAAGAGCGGCAAACGCACATGATTTCATCATGTCATTGCCGGAGGGTTATAACACGCTGGTTGGCGAAAAAGGCTATTCGCTTTCCGGAGGAGAACGGCAAAGAATCGCAATCGCACGTGCGCTGATTCATAATCCGCCGATTCTGATTCTGGACGAGGCAACCGCCGCACTGGATACAGAAACAGAAAAACTGATTCAGGACGCAATTGATAAAATGACCGACAACCGCACCACCTTTGCCATTGCGCACCGTCTTTCCACACTGCGGAATGCCGACAGAATCATTGTCATTGACCACGGCAGACTGGTAGAATGCGGCACGCATAAAGAGCTTCTTGATCAGCGCGGCATCTACTACAAGCTGGTTATGGCGCAGACAAGAGAAGCACTGGAAAAAGACTGAAAATATAATGACCCGCCCGAAAGCAAAACACCACGAAAGAAATCGTGGTGTTTTGTCTTTTCGATTGCTTTTTGTGTACGTGCCGTTATTCTTTACGTTTTTTGAAGCACACAACAGCGCCGAATACAGCAACGGTTGCGGCAGCAAATACCTGAACGGCAGAGCCGCATCCGTTTTTCCGGGTCCCGGCATCGGTTGTTGCCGCAGAGGTGCTGTCAGCAACAGTGGTGGCAGGTGCGGAAGTTTCCGACGCGGTACTGTCATCGCCATCCGGTGTTTCGACATCTGTGGTTTCATCGCTCCGCGCATCGGTTTCTTCATAGGGCGTATCATCGCGCGTGTTGTCGGACACTCTCACGAAGAAGACGCCCTCATATGCCGGCAAAACCACATCCGCGCTGTCTGTACATTTCCGGATTTCGCCGCTTCCGGGGAAATACAGCAAAAATTCTCCCTTGTAACCATCCGCATAGGACAGCGTCAGGTTTCCGTCGGTATCGGTGGTATTGACAACAAAGGTAATATCCTGCGTCTCATTTTCAAAGTCACCCATCAGTAACACTTTGCTCATGAAACCCTTTATTTTTTCAATCTTCAACGACTTCGATGCTGCATTTGCAATGGCGTTGATTGCCGTGGTCCCTGTCTTTTTGAAGAAACAGCTGTCACCGGCGGCAAGCAAATCCATTATTTGCTTGACATCAGCATCTTCTTTTTCTTCCAGTCCATACTGCGGTACAGATCCGACAAAGACAACCTTTCCTCCGGCTTTAACGAATGTCTGCAACTTCCGGGCTGCATTTGCGGAAATATAATCCGCATATGCAATGACCAGGACACGATAGGATCCGTTTCCGATCACCATGCGCCCGTCCTTTGTAATGACTGCGTCGCAGACAGACGCATCATCAATGACGGTATACAAAAGCTGTTTTTGCAGAAGGGTCTTGCACAGGGAAGTGAAATTATCATTCAAAACGGTCGCGTCGGACGTTTTCCCACCCTCGGAGGAGTGTACATCATCCGCATTATGCAAAGCCTGAACCGTTGCAATCGAGTAGAATACCGCAAGATCACCGCTTTCGTGCGCACCATCAAGCACGGTGTTCATCCGTCCAAGGTAGGTGTTCAGGCGGTTCATCTGTTCCGTTGTATAATTGTTCTGCGGGTTGATGACGTTATAGTCGGTGCATCCCAGCAGTCGGGTCAAGGTCAGCCCGCCGATTGATGTACTAATGGGATCTGTAGAAAATTCCTCCGTCAGTACGGCGGCAGGGTTGTATTCCACCATAACACGTGTCTTTCCCGCATTGCGTGCGGCACTTGCTACGTAGCGAAGACCGACAAAATTGCCGATGTTGGCATTCTGATTCAGCAGATGTGCAGGATCTGTCCAGAGGATATCCGCTCCGGGAATGCCCATCCCTCCGACAATCTGCAAAAAATCTCCGCCGTAGGTTTCAATCTGGTCATTCATGTTTTCCTCAAACAGAAAATGTCCGGAGGAATACATGCCGTTTGCCTGGCAAAATGCGGTCAATTGATCGGTATATGCCGCCTTGAACTTTGCCGCAACCAGGCGATAGTATTGCATCCGCATCCGTCTTTCACGGACATTGTCACCGGAAAAGATCGCGGTAATGTCCAACTGCTCGCCGTACAAGGATTGAAAATCACTGTCAAGTCCGGCGGTCCAGACGATATAATCCGCCTTGCCCCGGTTTCCGAGCTGCGGTTCATCTGTGAAGAACGCCTCCACGTATCCGAAATCGTTGCCAAACTCCGCTTTGTATTTTTCGTAGGTCAGCTGAATGAAACGCGCAACGGCATTTTTGTTCAGCAGATCGACATCGCGCAGTTTTGTAAAGTCGGAACGGTCTTCCTCGCCTTCATAAGCGTGACGCAATACGTATACATCCAATGTCCATGCCCCCTTTGCGGAGGCGCTGACCGTGGTCTGCCCCTTGCAATCCAGCGTGTGCATGCCGTCCTCGTCCGTCAGGACTGCCGCGTAAAGGGAAATATCAAACGCATTTTCAATCGTATAGCTTGCCTCTGTGCCATTGCCTTCTTTGACGCGGTGCTGAATTCCGGTCGCCTCGTAATCATCGTGTCCGTCAAGCACCATACCGAATGCGCGTCCGCTTGGCCATTGGTACTCGTCATAGATCCATGCGGACATGCCGTTTACTCTTGCATACGCATAGGCATCCTTCAATAAAGCAAAAGATGCATCGTGCTTCAGATAATTTTTATCAAACGGCACGTTGCTGACAATGCCGCCGTAACCGCGGGCGAGAAGCGCGTCGATCGCCGATTGATAATTTCTGTCAAATCCGTAACTGACATAACGCATGCGCATCTGCATGGAAGGCACCGTGAATTCCCCCCCTTTCGGGAAAGAACGATTCTTTTCCAGGAGCTTTTCCGTATCGTCTTTGGAATCCTCCTGTTGTGCTTTTACAAATGCGGCAAGCGTCTTTGCGTCTTCTTCGTTTTCATAAAAGGCAAACGCACGCAGGTCGTATGAGGTATCGCTTGCGCAGTCGTTTTCAAACATATCCAGGCGCAGATTGGTGTAGCATCCTGAAAAATCCTTTGCCGATTCATCCACATAGAGAACGGTGTCCGGATCGGTCAGCCGGATAACGACAACCTCCCAATCACCGGTCGCCTGGTATGTAAAGCGCTGGCAGGGGTAATATGCACCCGTTTTGTCGGTACGAAAACGCAGCTCCCCCTGTTTATCTCCTTTGTTTGTCCGCAGAAGGAGCGCAATGCAGGGGTACTTGCGGCAATCGATTCCGCTGCCCGGAAGTGTCAGGGTCATATAGGGATCAAAACAGGTCCCGTTACCCTCACTATCCGCGAACGTTACAGACACATATCCTGCCGGATTGTAAGCAACCGAAACATGGTATGGATCCGTACAATCCGCATCCGATCCCTTGACCGAAAAGTCCTTCCAAAAAGAAGGGGTTACAAAATCATCTGTTTTTGCAGTTCCCGAGAAAATCAATGGCAATACCACAATCAGGCTGAGCACCAACCCGAATGCCACCGCACCCCATATCCGTTTTTTCATGTTCACTTTCTCCTTTACAAAAGAAGCCGGACCGATACAACAGTCCGGCTTCGGATGATGATATTGTGATCAGAGAATTTCGATCAGGGACTCATCCCACATTGCGGGTGCCTGATATCCCATCAGATTGACCATGGTTGCGGCAACATCGGACAATCCAAACGTGCCCTTGTCCTCTTTGACTTTGTAGTGCTTCTGCGCTTCGGTGTGATCGTAAATGAAGCAGGGAACGGGATTCAGGGTGTGGCTGGTCTTAGACTTGAAGTGTCCGTCTTTTCCCACCTTAGGCTGCCCTGTCTTTTTATCTGTTTCATACATCTCATCTGCATTTCCATGGTCCGCCGTAATCAGCGCAACACCGCCCAGTTTGTCAACTGCGGCAAGAATTCTGCCGATCTGCAAATCCAGGGCTTCCATAGAGCAGATTGTCGCGGCAAGGGAACCGGTGTGACCGACCATATCCCCGTTGGGGAAGTTGACACGATAATAACGATACGCACCGGATTCCATAGCGGCAATCAATGCATCGGTAATCTCGGCACACTTCATCCACGGCCGCTGTTCAAAGGGAACCACATCGGAGGGGATTTCTACATAAGTTTCCAGTTCCTCGCTGAATTTACCGGATTTGTTACCGTTCCAGAAGTAGGTAACGTGCCCGAATTTCTGTGTTTCGGAGATGGCGTACTGCCTTACGCCTGTTCCGACAAGGTACTCACTCATGGTATTGGTAATTTCGGGCGGATTTACCAGATATTTGTGCGGAATATGCAGGTCTCCGTCGTATTCCAGCATGCCTGCATACAAGACCGCCGGATAGCGGACGCGGTCAAATTTGTCAAATGCACCGTCCGGCGTATCAAATGCCTTGGAAATCTCAATTGCGCGGTCGCCGCGGAAATTGAAGAAAATCACACTGTCACCGTCCTCCATCGTGCCGACCGGTGTTCCGTTTTCCGCAATGACAAAGGGATCGATGTCCTGGTCGATTTTGCCTGTTTCCGCACGCAGTGTTTTGTATGCTTCCTCGGCGGAAGCAAACTGTCTGCCCTCTCCCAGCACATGCGTATGCCATCCGCGCTCCACCATAGACCAGTTTGCCTCATAACGGTCCATGGTAATGTTCATTCTGCCGCCGCCGGATGCGATACGCGCATCAAAACTGCCATCATTCAAAGAGGCAAGGAATGCTTCAAACGGGAGAATGTAGTCCAGTGCAGAGGTTTCTCCGACATCTCTGCCGTCCAGCAGAATGTGGATACGAACACGTGCCACACCCTCTTTTTTGGCTTCCCGAATCATGGCAGTCAGGTGATCGATATGGGAATGCACATTGCCGTCCGAGAACAGACCGAGAAAATGCAGGGTGGAATGCTTGTCCTTGACATTGGCGATCAGCTCTTTCCAGGTTGCGCTGGCGAACATTTTGCCGCTTTCGATTGAGTTTGAAACGAGTTTTGCGCCCTGTGCAAACACCTGACCCGCACCCAGGGCATTGTGTCCGACCTCGGAGTTTCCCATATCATCGTCAGAGGGAAGTCCCACTGCGGTGCCGTGCGCCTTCAGCCTGACCATGGGGCAGGTTGCAAACAGACGGTCAAGATTCGGGGTATTTGCGAGCGCAACTGCATTGCCCGCCGTTGCCGGAGCAAGTCCGACACCGTCCATCACCACAGTCAGAACAGGTCCGCTGACGCCGGAAAAATTCTTTAGCTTCTCAAGCTGTTTCATCGTATTTTTAACCTCCGGAATTTTTGAATTCACTTTTTACGTTCTATATTATAACCGTTTTACATGCCGATTGCAAGTGATTTTGCAAATTTTCCCGATTCACGCAAAGAAAAATCCCGATTCCCCTTGCAAATACGGGAAATGGGTGTATAATAATATAGAAACACAAACACAAAGGAGTTTAATCGAAAATGGCAGAAGAATGTACCCATGACTGTTCCACGTGTTCTGCGGAATGCGGATCACGTGCGCAGGAAATTCAGAAAGATCCGCCGCACCCGCTCAGCTCTGTCGGTCATATGATCGGTGTCGTCAGCGGAAAGGGCGGCGTCGGAAAATCTCTTGTCACAAGTATGCTTGCCGTATTGATGGCACGCAAAGGATACAAGGTCGGCATTTTGGACGCCGACATCACCGGCCCCTCCATTCCGAAGGCATTCGGAATGAAAAAGGACGTAGAAGGGGACGAATCCGGTTTGATTCCGCCGACCACCACAACCGGAATTGACATCATGTCTGTCAATCTGATGTTGCCGGATGAAAATGACCCCGTAATCTGGCGCGGTCCTGTCATCGCCGGCGCAGTCAAGCAGTTCTGGTCGGAAACCATCTGGAACGATATTGATTATCTTTTTGTAGACTGCCCGCCCGGAACCGGAGATGTTCCCCTGACGGTTTTCCAGTCTCTGCCGCTTGACGGAATCGTGATTGTTTCCAGTCCGCAGGAATTGGTTTCCATGATTGTCAAAAAAGCGGCAAAAATGGCGGATATGATGCACATCCGGGTTCTCGGTCTGGTTGAGAACATGAGCTATGTCAAATGCCCCTGCTGCAATACTGAGATCAAGGTGTTCGGCGACAGCCATATTGAAGAAATCGCCGGCGAATTCGGCTATGATCTGCTCGGCAAAATTCCGATGGATCAGAAGCTGGCTGCCCTGGTGGACAAGGGATGGATCGAAATGATGGAGAACACCTATTTGGATGCCGCCGCTGACAAAATTGAAGAGGCGTGCGGCACTGTTGCAAAATAATGGAACGGATCCGACGTATCTATAAACGCCTGACTGGTATGTCATTGGCAGTCAAAGTGATCCTTTCCGTTATTCTGATCGGTTTGATGGGTGCGGTGCATCTTTGCGCTGACAGCGCCGCTGTCTGTGACAGTCAGAAGGAACGCATCCTCCCGTCCGAATCAATTGCCGGAGAACCGATGTACGACGCCGTTGTTGTGCTTGGCGCAGGACTGAACGCAGAGGGCGCGCCGTCGCTGATGCTTGAAGATCGGGTAAGAACCGCCGTCGAACTTTACCAAAAGGGAATTGCAAAGGTGTTGCTGATGAGCGGCGACAGCGAGCATGCCGACTACGACGAAACCGGCGAAATGAAAAAGCTTGCGGTTTCCCTTGGTGTCCCGGAAGATGCGGTTCTGATCGACCCTTACGGGTTGTCAACCTACGACAGCATACGCCGCGCCAAAAAAGAATATGATCTGCGCCGTGTTATCGTGGTGACACAGAAGTACCACCTCTACCGTGCCCTGTATATTGCCGAGCACTTGGATCTGGAAGCCGTCGGCGTCAGTGCGGATCTGCGCACATACAAAAAGCAACCCATTTACGATGCGCGGGAAATTCTCGCGCGTTACAAAGATGTTCTGAGCTGTATACGGGATATTCCGGCAGCCTACGAACCGCGTTCCGGAGGGAATTCATGAAAGTACGTACCGGTATTGACCGGATTCTGGACGGAGATTTTCATTCCCGTTTTGCCGGAAAACGGATCGGTCTGATCTGCGGTGCCTCCGGACTTTCCCGCGATTTCCGCATGACTGCCGATATTCTGCACGATATGTTCCGCGTTACGGCGCTTTTTGCGCCGGAGCACGGTGCACGCGGTGTGTTGGCACCGGGCGAAAAGGTCCGGGACGGTGTTGACGCGGCAACGGGACTGCCGGTTTACAGTCTGTTTGAAGATTTCATTTTCTCCGTGGACGAAAATCAGAGGGACAGTGCCTACATGCCGCAGGCACTCGCGCAAACCGATCTTCTGGTATTTGATATGCAGGATGTCGGTTCCAGGTACTTCACCTATGTTTCAACGCTGTTTTACTGCATGAAAGCATGCGGTCAGCGCGGAATACCGCTGGTGGTATTGGACAGACCGAATCCGATCGGCGGCACGGTGCAGGGCAACACCGGCTCACCGGAGCTGTCCTCCTTTATCGGACTGACCCGTGTCCCGATCCGGCACGGCATGACCGTCGGGGAACTGGCGCGTTATTATAACGGGGAATACGGACTTATGTGTCCTTTAACCGTCGTCATGCTGGACGGCTGGAACCGCGGTATGTTTTATACGGATACCGGACTTCCGTTTGTCAAACCGAGCCCGAATCTGCCAACCATGGACGCAATCACGGTATACAATGGCACCTGTCTGTTTGCCGGCACCAATGTCTCTGAAGGGCGGGGCACCACAACCCCGTTTACGACGGTCGGCGCCCATTACATTTGCCCGGAAAAACTGGCACGGGAACTGAATGCATTGCATATTCCGGGAATTGCTTTTTCCCCCGCGTATTTTATACCGCAGTTTTCCAAATATGCCGGACAGGTGGTATACGGTGTTCAGCTTCATCTGACGGATGCACGCATACTTGACCCGGTTTCGCTCGGAGTACGGATGATGCGCAAAATACAGGAAATGTATCCGCAGCAGTTTGCCTTCACGCCGCCCAAAGAAGGAAACCGCTGGCACATTGACCTTGCGTCGGGTACAGAAGAGCTTCGCCTGGGACCGTCAGACCCGCAGGTCATCCTTGAACGCTGGCAAAGGGAGGCGCAAGCCTTTCTGCCGCTGTATGAGAAATACCGACTCTACGACTGAGCGCAAACCGGTTAAAAAACGCAGGACAGCCAATCCGCCCGTCCTGCGTTTTTTTTGTTGCTTTTTTGATCAGAATCTTCTCCTCATACGGATGCTTTTCGGCTTTACATGACGGATTTTGCGCACATAAAAGAAACGGAAATAAACCACGCACAGCACAATTGCAATTACCACCGTTGCGACAAACGAGCGGCTGTGCAGATAGGAAGAGAAGGAAGTCATTGCGGACAGGAAAAAATTCTTGTCCGTTCCGTTCGCGGTGACCAGTGTAATTACACCGACCTGCTCGTCGTTCAGATATACTGCCAGTGTTCCGGCATTTTGCCCGGTCACAATCGGGGCAGTCAGATAGGGCGCTGTCGGGCGGACACGGTAGGTCAGGAGAGAGGGATCCACGGACAGCGGCAGATAAACAGAAAGATCGCTTACGGGAACCAGATCTGCCTTTGTACCGGGTAGGGGCGCATTGTGAACGGGTAAAGATGCGTAAACCGTTTTCTTGGGAGCAACAGTCACAGCACCGAAGGTTCGGGCTTCCATGGAGAGAAGCTGATTGGCGACCGTGTAGGAATAGATGCGGTAATCGTCTTCTTTTGCACCCAGAACGATGCAGAGAAAACGTTCTCCCTCACGTTCGGACACCGTTGCAAGACACCATCCCCCCGCCTCCGTATTGCCGGAACTCATGCCGCGACAGGAGGTGTTTGAATAAATTCCACCGGAAGAATTATCGTATATCAGTGCATTGCGGTTATGTAATGTCCGTGCAGGCTGCAGGTTGGTTGCGGACACCGTATACTCACGTGCACTGGTAACGGTCATATACAGCTCGCTTTCCGCCGCGGCTTTGGCGCTGCGTGCCACGTCGGCAAGCGTAGAATCCACCCCGCTGGACAACCCCGTCAGACTTTGATAAACCGTATGTTCCATCCCAAGTACTTCGGCGCGTGCATTCATGGCGGAAAGAAATCCGGAAACACTGCCGCTGATGTGACAGGCAAGTACCACCGCCGCATCGTTGTAGCCGCCGCAAAAAGCAGCGTAAAGGAGCGCCTCTGCGGAAATCTGCTCTCCGATCTGCAATCCCATACAGTATCCGGAAAAATCGACTGCCATTTGCGCATTGACAGTGACCGTCTCCTGCAGGCGGTCCGCGAGCGCCTCACAAGCCAGCAATCCGGTCATGATCTTCACCGTCGAGGCAGGGCAGATCGGTTGGTCGACGTTTTTCTGCGTAATCAGAATGTCACGCGTCAGGTTGTAAAGGTAGTATGCCTGTGCCTGATCCGCGGCTGACGGGGCACCGGCATAGCCGGAATAATCCGCAGCAGCCGATGCGGGAACTGAAAATGCAAAAGACAGACCAAGCACAAACACCGCAAAACAAAGAACTGCTCGTTTCACTGTCTGCCTCCTTTTGCAAAATAATGTCCGGCGGAATCGATGTCCGCGCGCATCTGCGTGCGCAACTGATCCGGCGACGAAAAGTGCACCTCTGGACGGACAAAATGCAAAAAGACAGTCTGCATCTGTTTCCCGTACAAATCTCCCGTAAAGTTCAGCAGGTAACTCTCACAGTTGGGAATATGCGTGTCTCCGCTTACCGACGGGCGTATGCCGACGTTGGAAACCGCGTCATAGACCGTCCCGTCCACCGTACAGTGTGTGTAGTAAACACCGGGCGCCGGTATCAGCTTTCCGGCAGGAAAAAACTGATTGGCGGTCGGCATACCCCAATGGCGTGCCAGCTCTTTTCCATGATTTACCGGTGCGTTCAGCGTGTAGGGACGCCCAAGCAAAACTGCCGCTTCTTCCGTTTTTCCACCCAGAAGCAGGGAACGTATCGCACTGGCACTGACGGCACGATCATCGACAGATACGCACGGAATCACACTGACATTTTCTGCGCCGAATATCCCGCGCAGAAGAGCAGTATCCCCCCTTCCGCCTGCCCCGAAACGGAAATTGTATCCGCACACCAAACCGACTGCGCAAAGCTGATCACGGAGAACCGACTGTGCAAACAGTTCCGGCGGCATATCCCGCATGGCTGAAAAATCAGCGGCAATATAGAAGGAAATGCCACAGGTGGAAAGCATGGCGGAGCGCTCGCGCCGGGTGGTCAGGTGCCCCGGCGGAGTATCGCAAAGATAGTCGGAGGACGGCGGATCGAATAAAAACACTCCGCATGCCACGCCGCGCTCTTTTGCCATTTCCACCCCGCGACGAAGAAGCGCCTGGTGCCCCGGATGGACACCGTCAAAATTGCCAAGGCAGAGGACAGAGGAATCGGGCAACGGTACTGCGGCGTCATCAACAGTGCGCAGACATACAAATGCTTCCGTATTCATCCCTGATTCTCCCGCAGATAGGCACGGATCAGTTCCGTCAGCACCATGTCGCGATCCAAGTGCGCCATCTGACGACGTGCCCCGTTCTGAACAGGGATGTAGGAGGGATCCTCCGACAACAGATAACCGGCAAGTGCGCAGACCGGATCCGAGCCCGTGTTCTCAATGGTATCGGCGACCGCAAGCAACGTATTGCGGATATCTTTTCCTTCGCCGGTCTTTTCAGCCTGATTTGTATACCCTGACATTTTTCTTCCTCACATTTTTCAATCTGGTATTATTCTACCACATTTTCGGGAAAATTGCAATAGAAAAAAACGAGTAAAGCCTTCCCGGAAAAATTCTGCGGAAAGGAAACCCGTTGCATGCTGCCAAAAAACAACCGCCGGTTTTGTCGAAAGAAAAAAGCCCCGGTACCCTTGACAAGCCGGCAAAAAAGGATTATAATGTGAGGGAAGTACCGGAAAGGAGGCTCCTCTTGTATGGCGGATAAGAAGCAAAACGGCAAACAGACCAATAAGCAGATCGCGCAGAACAGAAAAGCATGGCACGATTACTTTGTAGAAGACCGCTACGAGGCGGGACTTGCCTTATATGGTACCGAGGTCAAAAGTGTCAGGGCAGGACAGGTTAATCTCAAAGACAGCTACTGTTCCATCAAGGACGGCGAGATTTTCATCGTCGGCATGCATATCAGTCCCTACGATCATGGAAACGTATTCAATCGCGACCCGTTGCGGGAGAAAAAGTTGCTGATGCATAAAAAAGAAATCCTCAAGCTGTTCGGTCTGGTTTCGCAAAAAGGCTATTCCCTGATTCCGCTGTCGCTGTATTTCTCAGGTTCTCGTGTCAAGGTTGAGGTGGGGGTGTGCCGCGGCAAAAAGAATTACGATAAGCGCGATGCCGATGCCGAGCGCGAAGCTGACAGGGAAATTGACAGGCGGATGAAGAGCAATCACCGGCTGGATTACGACTGATCTGGCAAATGACCGTGTTTTGACAGAGGGGCCCGTAAAGGTTTCGACGGGGATTTTGCGGCATGATAAGCGTGGCGGGCTGAGTAATCCCGTAAAACTGCTCAACCTTAAAAAATAAACGACAACAATCAAGTTGCTCTGGCAGCCTGAATAAGGCTGTGCCGCAGGACTGCGGTCCTGCCCGTTCCCGCGATGAGGATCACGGCATCGCACGGAGCGTCATGCAGTGATGAACGTGCACCGGTGTTTTGCGGTTGAACCGGTCATGAAAAAAACAGCTACCTGCGTTCGCAGTCTGTCTGCTGACGGCTTACAAGGGGAATTTTAAATAACAGACTGTCCACGAAGAAAGTCATGTCAAGAGGTTTTCGGACAGGGGTTCGACTCCCCTCGGGTCCATAGATGAAAGGGTGCTCCGGCACCCTTTTGTCTATGCCGATGGGAGTCGAACGGGTACGTAATGAAAGACGTGCCCTGACCGAGCCGGCAGGCGAGAACGACTCCCGCGAGTCCGAAAACCAAATATGCGCCCTCTTGACTTGTACGACCATTTGTGATAAAATAATTGTCAGAAAACCGTGAAGGAGAATTTTATTTCCATGCCCTATATTGATGATTATCTGAAATGGCGCGGAGATCTCAGCTTTTCACAGGCACCCTTCAATGAAATTGATGCCGCCATTCTGTCCACGATCGTATATATTGATTATTCCGCACTGGTGCCGTCCGATCCGTTCGATCCGCCTGTACGTATGCGTGATGTGGGAATCCGCTATTTTTTTGATCGCGAAAAAGATACACCACTCGGCGTTACCCTAACGGCAAGTATTATGAAAATGTTCCGCGCAATCTATCTGTTGCCGCGCTACGCCAATATCGGAATGACTGCGTTCTCCGCAGACACCTCTATTACCGAAGAGCGACAGTTCGGTGCGTTGACATTCCGCCTGACCGATACCGAAAGCGCCGTTGTACTGCGCGGTACCGATGACTCCTTGGTGGGTTGGCTGGAGGATTGCAACCTCGCGCGGATGTCCGTTATCAGTGCGCAATCCTGTACAAAGGCATACTTTGAACGGGTAAGCGCAGCCATCCCGGGACGTTTTTACATCTGCGGACACTCGAAAGGCGGCAACCTTGCCGCGTTTACCGCCGCAACGGTATCCCCGGAATTGCAGGATCGGATTCTTGGCGCCTACAGCCTGGACGGTCCCGGTTTTTACAAGGGATTTGTCGAGCAGGAAGGGTATCAGCGTGTAAAAGATAAAATCTTCCACATTATTCCGCAGGGTTCCATCGTCGGGACATTCTTTTACAGCGCAGACAATGACATTGTCGTCCGCAGTACCAATGTCGGCGTATTTCAGCATGATCCGTGCTCCTGGCGCCTGATGCGGGATTGCTTTGAACGTGTTCCGGAAGGACTGACCGTACAGGCAAAGAGAAACGCGGACAACTTCAATGCCCGCGTTGCATCCATGAGCGCACAACAGATTGACGATTTTGTCGAAACATTTTTCGGCGTGCTGGAGTCTACCGGAGCCACCACGCTTTCCGAGCTGACCAACCATGCTTTGTTGAAAATGGCGTCCGGTATCCGCGCACTGAATACATTGGACAAGCGTACCAAGGACAACATGAACAGCGTCATTGCGCAACTGATCCGCATCCGTATCTTTACCCACGCAGAGGAACGGAGCCGCACCAAAGAGGAAAAAGAGGCAGAAGAGAAGAGCAACGAAAAGAAACTTTTGCCCGAAGACAATCTCAAAGAGTAATGCACCGTGCCTGTGGGAAATAGTGCTCTGCGCGGTCATGCAAAACCAAAAGAACGGTCTTGCCGGGAGCATTTTCGCAAATCAACGCAGAGATCTGTGCACAGCTTTCCGGGTCCAACGCCCCCAACGGCTCGTCAATCAGAAGAACCTCTCCGCCAAACGCCAACGCCCGCGCAATCGCAACACGCTTTGCCATGCCGCCGGATAATTCCCGCGGCAAAAGTCCGGACGCATCGGCAAGCCCCACACGGGCAAGAAAATCCAATGCCACGGGGAGCGTCTGCTTTTTCCCGCCCAATACAAGGTTCACATTTTCCAATGCCGTCATTTGCGGGATCAGTCGCGGTTCCTGAAACACGACCGAAACGTGCGCGCCTCCCGTCGTGATTTTACCAGAAGTCGGTACAAGCAACCCTGCCGCAAGATGCAGCAGGGTTGTTTTTCCGCGTCCGGAAGGTCCCTGCAGAACCGAAACACTGTTATCCGGCAATGAGAGGGAATAGTGATCAAACAAAATCCGATCCCCATAGCCAAACGTCACATCTTCAAATTGCAGCATGCCCGTCTCCCTTCTTTTCCTGATTCTTTTTTTCGTTCTTCTTCCTGCCGTGCAAGACCGGAAGCAGAAACAGTTTTTCCGTTACGACACTGATCAGAATCACACACAGCGTCCATGCAAACAAATCCACGGTTTCCAAATACAACTTGGACTCATACAGCGATTTCCCGATGGAAAATGCCGTTACCGCCAGAACCTCCGCGGCAATACCGGCTTTCCATCCCATACCGACCGATGCGCGGCAGCCTGCCAGCAGATAGGGACGCGCGGCGGGAATGTAAATAACGCGGAGCACGGTCCATTGCGACAGGTGAAAGGTCTTAGCCATTTCCAAAAGGGAACGGTCTGTGCGCCGTAACCCTTCCGTTACGTTTTCCCAAATAACAGGCAGAACGATCAATGCCGAAATGATTGCGGGCAGAATATCACGCCCGATCCAAAGAAGCAAAAGAATAATGAATGACGCGACGGGCGTTGCCTTGATCACGGTCATAAACGGTTTGACCAACGCGTACAGAAACGAAAACCGCGCGCAGAGAAATGCCAACAGATAGCCGACGACCAGCGCGCCGAGAATGCCGGAAACAACCCGCAAAAGACTCAATCCCGTATTTTTCCAGAACCCGACCGTCAACGACAACTGCCCAAGGCGCAAAAGCACCTTGGGCGGGGAGGGAAGAAGCAATTCGCTGTCAACGGCAAGGGAGATCAACCACCAGACACCGATCCAAAGCAGAATTGCAATCCCTCCGTACAGAATACGGATTGTCTTTTGCGCACGCTCACTTCTTGCGTGCATAGTAGAAATCATCACCCGGAACGGCACCGCCGACGGATGCGGGGGCGATTTCAAACAGGGCACTCATGTATTTGGAAACAGCGGTTTTCATCGCTTCTCCCTCCATAAAGCAGATATTGCAGTTGGGAATTGCTTTGGCTGCAACCGCCGCCTGTGCGAAAATACCGTTCGCGGCAATCATCTCGCCTGCGCTTTCCGGATTTTCCCGGACGTAAGAAACGGATGCGCTGTACTCATCCAGAAACATGGAAACAGCATCCGGGTGCTGGTTGGCAAACTCCGTGCGAACGACGATGCAGCCCTGCACCAGGGAATCCTTTTCGGAAACACGGTTCCATTCTGCGGTCACATCGACCACCTTTTTCAGATCTTTGTTCTGGCTCATTGCAATGGTTACCATCGGTTCCGGCAGAATCGCGATGTCAACCTTTCCTGCCGTAACGGCGGTACGCAGATCAGCAGGCTGTGCATAGGTGTTGTCAATGGTAACATCCACTCCATTCTTGGCAAACAGATACTTCATGATGAAAGTCGGGTTCTGCGCCGGGCAATATACGGTCTTGCCGTTCAGGTCTGCAAGCGAGCTGATGCCCTGATCCCCGTTGGTCACAATATACAATACGCCGAGGGTGTTTGCGGCAAGAATCTGCACGCCCCCCTTGGTCTTAGCATACACCGTCGCCGCCGCATTGGTCGGCAGTGCGGCAATATCAACATTTCCGGAGATCAAAGCCGCAGAAACATTGGAAGCATCGCTTTCGACGGAAAAAGAATAATTGAGCAGGGTATTCTTTTTGGTATTCTCATCCATCAGCTTTGCCATGCCGAATCCGGTTGTGCCGTTGAGTACCATAATTTTGACATCCAGCCCAAGATCAGCCGAAGCGGTTGTTTCTTCCGCAGAAGTGGTCTCCTCCGCAGAAGTCGTGCTGTCGGTATCGGTTGTATCCGCAGTTTCGGTATCGGCGGATGTGCTATCATCGCCTTTGTCGGTGGTCGATACCGCAGTGGTCTGCTCCGCATCGGCGGCTGTGGTCTCCTGCGGCTTTCCCTGATCGGAAGCACAGGAAACAAGGAGTGCAAACAGCATGCAGACAGTTAAAACCGCCGCAAGCAGCTTCATCGTATTGTTCTTTTTGGTTTTCATGGTTTTTCCTTTCTTTACCTTTATATCTATCCTATAAAGATTACAGATAAAATGCCGTCATTCCTTCACGGTGCAACAGACGGATTGTTTTTCCTTCCCGCATGACAAAACCGTCCGCGCAAAGGGTATCAAATGCACGATAGAGAGATGCGCGTCCGAGATCCAGATAACCCGCCAATGCCGACATGGAAATCGGGATTACAAATGTCCCGCCATCCTCCGGCGCGATGGTGTCCAAGAACACCGCAAGCCGCCGCTCCGCGCTTCCCGCCGTCAGTGTTACAATCTTCCGGTTCAGAAAGCGGATACGTTCCGACAAAAACGCAATGTATCCGTACATGATGCTGCTGTCCGATGCAAATAGCGTGCGCAGCGCACTCTCCGGCAGAAAAAGCACCGTGCATCCTGTAAGGGCGACGATTCTGCTTGCAAGCGGAGCATCCGAAAAAAGATTGGCAACGCCCGTGATACCGCCGCGCCCGAGAACACGCAAAAGAACATCCCGGTCGCTGTCGGCAGAATAAACCGCGGCACGTCCGTCGGTCATCAGCAAAATGCCGCAACCGCCATCCGGAGCACGGACCGTTTCGCCGGCGGTATATTGGTACACACAGATCCAACGCTCCGCTTCATCGGCAAGAGCGGGACTGATATCCGCAAGAAATGGAATCAGCCGGATTTCCTTTTCATACTTTCCCACAGCATCCTCCTTTACCAAAAGTGTCTCATATGATACAGTACGAGGGTATTATACAACATTTTGTGCCGTTTGTCAAGAGGCAAGTGGCTGAATCCTTTGCAACAAAGTCACACGCGCCTACGGCAAAAAAAACACATACCGACCGTCAGCAGTACAATCGGTATGTGTGCATTTATAAAAGACAGGTATCATCATTTGCCGAACGCACGGTTAACAAATTCCTTACAAACAGAACTCAGAGCGCGGCAAACAATGCACAGCCCTTTGTTTTATGCCAGTTCACGAGGACCGCGATCAGGGCAATGCTCAGAACCGCAAAGATACCAAGATATGCGATCGCTCCGATATAAGTGCCAAAGAGGAAATAGCCTCCCGCAAGCACAAGTCCATATCCCCACCCGGAAAACAGGGCAACCATAACGCTCATGCTCTGCTTGATCGGAATAATTTCATTGGACCAGGTCAGGTTCGGATGGCGCAAACCGAGGAAGAGCGCAAAGAATGCGGCAAGTGGAACATAGAGAAGCGCGACCACCGCCGCAAAAACGGTTTCGACGGGTGCAACAGGAAACGTCACAATTGTGGTGCAGACAAGGAAGAAAATCATGGGAATTCCGGTAATGATGATCTGCAATTTCGCCTTTGCCAGCAGTACCTGAAACGGACTGACCGGCAGAGACTGTAGCAGCCACAGATTCTTTCCCTCCAACGAAACGGACGGCGCCGCAGTATCATTCATACTTGCAAGCAGACATGCGGCGGCACAGGCGAGAACGGGAACAATGCCGGCACTTCCCTCAAAAACACTGTTCAAAGCGTCAATCAACCCGCGCCCTTTGATCAGCAGGAAAATCCCGGCTGCGGGCAGAAAGAGTGTTCCGAAACCGCAATTCAGCATGTAGTTGGCACTTCCGGTAAAGCGGCGGAATTCTTTGCGCAAAAGTGCGCTGCTCGCATTTTCCGCTTTGACGGTTTTCTCTTTATATGCCACCCGCACCACTTTTCCCGTTGCGGTCGCAATCCGTAAAAAGCTCCTCGAGAGGATCACACAGGTCAGTGCAAAAAGGCCGAACACAACAAGCCCGACGGTCAATTCCGCCACCCAATCACCGGTTCCGACACAGCCGATCAGATAAATCGGATATGCCGCCCCTCTGATCTTTTCCCCAATCTCGGCGGCATGCTCAACCAAATACCCGACCAGCTCCTGTGCGCGGAAATAGAACGCATAATATATGCCGATAAACACCAAGGAAAAGAGGGTGGTCAGAATGCCGCGGTTTTTGAGCTTGAGGCTGATTTTTGCGATCACCCAGCCGAGCAGACAGGAAAGTGTAAGTACAAAAAGGGAAATCAGAACAAACAGAAGCAGGGAACCGAACACGACAGAAAACGACGCAGTGGCTCTGACCCAATAGACAATCATGGCAGGCAAATATACCATTCCCGCATACAGGGTTCCCATCAGATACACCGACAACAGGCGCGAAGCGATGATGCACCGGACCGGAATCGGCATAGACAAGAGCAGATCGTTATCCTTGGAAAGATAAAGTCCTGAATAGGTGTTGAAAACACTTCCGAACGCGCCCATTACAATGGAAAACAACCCGATCATGGTAAAATACATCCAATCCATGCCGTTTGTCGCAAAGACATCGCACAGGGAAATGGCAAACGTAACCACCAAAGCACCGGCTATTAAGAGCAGCAGACATCCAAACCCAAGAAAAAGTGCAACAGTCGACCCGACAGAGCGGCGCTGATTCTTTTTCGGATTGTAGAAATATGCCCGAAAAATCTCGGTCATTTGTTTTTTCAAAAGTGTCCTCAGCATGATTTATCCTCCAGCTCCAAGAACACCTCTTCCAAAGAGTCGTCGCCCTTGACCTCTTCCATTGTCCCGGAGCGGATCAGCTCGCCGCCCTTGATAATGGCAATCTTATCACAAAGCTTTTCCGCAACCTCCAGTACATGCGTGGAGAAAAAGATGGCTCCTCCGCGATCACAGACATCACGCATCATCCCCTTGAGCAGGTGCGCCGCCTTCGGATCCAGTCCGACGAACGGTTCGTCCATAATAATCAGTTTGGGATCATGCATCCAAGCCGCAATAATTGCCAGTTTCTGCCGCATACCATGCGAATAGGCGGCAATGGGCTGTGCAAGATCATTGGTCAATTCAAACAAATCCGCATACTTCCGAATGCGCTCCTGCCGGACATCGGCAGGGACGGCGAAAATATCTCCGATAAAATTCAGATATTTGATACCGGTCATATATTCGTACAGATCCGGGTTATCGGGAATATAGGCAAGCACTTTTTTGCACGCAAGTGGCGCACTTTTGATGGACATGCCATCGATCAGAATCTCTCCTTCATCGAATTGCAGGATACCGACAACCGCTTTGAGCGTTGTTGTCTTTCCGGCACCGTTGTGTCCGATAAAGCCGTAAATTTCACCCGGACAAATGTGCAGATTCAGATCCTTGACGGCGTTTTTCTCTCCGTACCGCTTGGTCAGATGTTCGATTTTTAACATGCGTAAATCTCCTCCATTGTTGACAGTCAAAATTCATCTACCCTATTATAGAGGTGCCATTTATTTTTGTCAATAGAAAATAGGTTGTTTTCGGAAAAAATCAAAAAATCCCTTTTCAAACGCCACAAAATATGCTATAATGCAGGAAGTTTCAGAAAGGGAGAGGAGGTGCGGAGCTTGCATAAGCGCACGCAAAGGGAAAGCAATCCGTTTCCGTACACGGACTCCAACAAACGGTATTACACCTACGATTATTACATGAAGCAAAAGTTCGGCGGAAAATGTGTCCGGATTCCGCTTGACGCGGGCTTTTCCTGCCCGAATATCGACGGCAGATGCGGCACCGGCGGGTGTATTTATTGCTCCCCCCGCGGAAGCGGTGACTTTGCGCAGCTTTCGTCCCTATCCATCTCCGAGCAGTTCGCAAAGACGCGCGCCATCCTGTCAAACAAGTGGGATACCACACGGTGTATCGCCTATTTCCAGGCACATACCAATACCTACGCGCCTGTGCCGTTGCTTCGTCAAAAATATGAGGAAGCCTTGGCGCAACCCGGCGTTGTCGGCATGAGCATTGCTACACGTGCCGACTGCCTGCCGGAAGATGTTCTGGCATTGCTCTCCGATATTTCCGAACGCACTGCACTGACCGTGGAACTTGGACTGCAATCCTCCGATGACCGTACCGCCGAGCGCATTCACCGCGGGCATCGGTATGCCGCGTTTTGCGACGGATATACGGCACTGCGGACGCATTGCCCGCGGGTGCGGATCTGCGTTCACCTCATTTTCGGTTTGCCGGGCGAGGGCAGAGAAGAGATGCTCCGGAGCGTCCGGGATGTTGCACTTCTGATGCCGGATGAGGTCAAGCTGCATTTGCTGCATGTTTTGCGCGGAACCGCGCTTGCCGGAATTTATGAGGCGGGCGGGTATATTCCGATGGAACGGCAGGATTACATTGATACCGTTACCGACGCGCTGACGCTTCTGCCTCCTACCACCGTGATCGATCGCCTGACCGGCGACGGAATGGCAGACGCACTGCTGGCGCCGGAATGGAGCAGAAAAAAAGTGACGGTGATCAATGACATTGATAAGCAGCTCTACAGAAAAAACCAATGGCAGGGGATTTATTATCAAAACCCTTTATATGATCTATCCAATCTATCCAAAAACGAAAGCGGAGGAAGCACACATGAAACAATTTGAAAAATCCGTCTGGATCTGGCGGGAAGGACAGGCGGGCAAGGATGAATTTGTCGATTTTGTTGATACGTTTTCCCGGGACGGTGACGCGCCGGTCACCCTGCATATTGCCGCGGATTCCAATTACTCCGTCTGGCTGAACGGGGAATTGGCGGCATTCGGGCAATACGCAGACTACCCGTTCTATAAGGTCTACGACACTGTTGACCTGACACACCTGTGCCGTCAGGGGCAGAACCGACTGGCAATTACGGTCTGGTACTACGGGGAAGGGTTTCAGACCTACGCACCCGGAGAAGCGGGACTGATTTACGAAATCCTGTCGGCGGAAACCGTGCTTGCGGCGTCCACACCGTCCGTTCTCTCGCGGCGTTCACGCGAGTATATCGCCGGCGAGCAGATGAAAATCTCCCCGCAACTCGGTTTTACCTACCATTACGACTGCAAAGGGGATGACGGGTTCCGCGCGTCGGTTGCGGACGGATTTTTGCCCTCCCGTGCCGTCCCCGGCATTTCACGCGATTTCCATGCACGTCCGAATCAGAAGCTGAAGCTGGAAGAGCGACTGCCGGTAAAAATCTGCCAGCAGGGACTTTTCCGGTACCCGGACGGAATCGGCAGCGATTACAACGCCGCACAGCAGATGCAATATGCTGCGCTCTCTTTCCGTCAGATGTCCGCCATGTGTCCCACTGCCGCAGACACGCTCTGCGGTGAGGCAGGATACGGGATTTACTGGATCGCCGATCTCGGGAAAGAGAATACAGGATTTCTTGATCTTGATATTGAGGTTCCGGAGGACTGCCGGATCGACCTCGGATACGGCGAGCATCTGGAAGACGGACGCTGCAGAACCGATGTCCGGCATTTTGCCTGCCGGATTGAGGCAAAGAAGGGAAGAAACACCTACCTGCACACCTTCCGCAGATTCGGATGCAGATACCTGCAGTTTTTCGTACATACCACATCCGTTACGATTCACTACGCCGGTCTGCGCCCCACAACCTACCCCTTTACCCTGCAACCCTACAAGACCGGCAACCTTTTGCGCGATACCATTTATGAGGTCTGCGTCAACACACTGGTGCAGTGCATGCACGAACACTACGAAGACTGCCCCTGGCGTGAGCAGGCGCTCTACGTGATGGACTCCAGAAATCAGATGCTTTGCGGCTACTATGCGTTCGGCGAATATGAAGCACCGCGTGCGGCTCTCAAGCTGATCTCCCTCGGTCAGCGCCCGGACGGACTTCTGACGATCTGTTACCCGACCGGTCGTGATGCGCCCATCCCTTCCTTTTCTACCATGTACTTTGTGCAGATGTACGAATACATCAAATATGCGGGAGACATCACCCTTGCACAAGAGTGCTATCCGGTGCTGACCTCGCTGGCGCGCACCTTTACCGACCGGCTCAACCAAGACGGACTGATCCCGTCCTTTGCCGGCGAGGGCGGATATTGGAATTTCTATGAATGGTCGGACACCATGGCAGGGCGCTTTGACGAACCGGAATCGCATATGGAAGCGCCTCTGAACGCATATCTGTCCTTGGCATTGCAGGCAATGGCAAACATCTGTGTGGCGCTTGGCAAAAACGGGGAAGCGGCTGATTACCGTGCATGCGCCGCAAAGCTCAACCGTGCGATTGCCGAGCACTTCTATCAGGAAAAGGATGGTCTGTTTTTCTCCTTTGACGACCGTGACATGGAAAAATACAGCGTGCTGACCAATGCGCTTTGTCTGCTTTGCGGCGCGGCAGACGGTATTGCGGACAAAACCGTCCTGCTTCGCGTCCTCGCAAGCAACGGAAAAGACAATTGCGGACTTTCGGTAATCCCGAATACCCTTTCCATGAATTCCTTCCGTTTTGATGCGCTCCTCAAGGAGGACAGGGAAGCTTACGCACAGATGATTCTGGATGAAATCGACCGTGATTATCTCTACATGCTCCGTGCGGGTGCCACTTCTTTCTGGGAAACAATCGAGGGCGCCGGCGCCTTTGCGGATGCAGGCAGTCTCTGCCACGGATGGTCTGCTTTGCCCATTTACTACTACAAAACCCTCTTGTCATAATCGACAGCAGATTATGGCTATTTTCCTGGTCAATTTTTGTCGATATTTGTCAGATAAGATAAATAAGGAGCGAACAAAAGCCTAACATTTTTCGAAAATTGGGCATAAGAAACAAAACATTTCTTTTCCTTTTGTGTATTTCATCTGTTTACAAAACGAACCGTGGTATGCTATAATGTGGATGCGATGGATTCGCAAGTATATTCCAAAAGGAGATTTCAAGATGAAAACAAAACTGACAGCACTTTTCTTGTCGCTGGTCATGCTCGTATCTGTAGTTTCCATCCTGTCGACGGTGCCCGTAGGTGCACTGACAGAGGGTGACTGGATTCCGAAGCGCGGCGCCAAGGACTACAATGAAGAGAACGCCGACTCTTACAAGCCGGCTTCCGGTTACTATTATGACAACGAAGGATTTCACACTGTAAAGCCGGACACAACAGGCATCAGCGTATTCACCAACGTCGTAACCCGTGAAGCGTATGACCTGAAGCACAACAATGACACCAAAAACGGTCATGTGCTTTCTATGAAGTTCCGTATCGACGATTACTCCTACGGCGGAGAAAACGGTGCCGATCACTGGATTGCCGTTTCCATCAAAGACCGTCAGGAAGTCGAGCACGGTAATACCGACCTTGGTGATGGGTTGATTGTTCTGAACCGCGGCAATGGTGACGGAAATGCAACCTGTTTGCCTCACTTGGATAATGCCGGTCGTTTTGATAACGTCGCAAATGTGGGCATTCAGGCGGAACTTGACAGTCAGGGACGCGAAATCTACACATTCACATTGGATTATGTGAACGGAGAGTGGATCTTTGCCATGAACGGATACACCTTTAATACCCTGACGGTTAACGGAACCGGAGTTTCCTTGACAGATGTTTTTAACAGCTTTGAAACTTGTGCAGGCTACGTTGCGGTTACTCTGCATGCAAGCGTAAAGGGTGGTTCCGGTGCATTCACCATTCTGGAATTCAACGGCGAGGTTCCTTTTGGTGAGGATAGGGCAAATCCGGAAGAAAACATCAACTCCTTTGCAGATATTGCCGATCCGAGCACTGTTCCGGCAAATAAGCCCGCAATTATCTGGGATAGCACAATGACCAGCGTTTCAAGACTCACCGGCGGTATGGCTGATTTCTCTATCAATGAAGTAGATAAGACCGTTATTATGAAAGCGACCGGTTTGAATCCCTCCATTAACTTCAATCCAAAGAACTCCGTTTCTTACGACGGTAAGGATTTCCCGTGCTTTGCGATGCTCACACGCAACGTAGCAGACGCGCCTCAGGAAGCTGGTTTTTCGCTCTGGTATGCGGCAGGCGATGTCATGTCCGCAGATGAAAATCATGTTGCAACAGGTTTGTACTATGACGATGTTGACGCTCTTCCTGATGGTGTAAGCGTAGATGTGGGCGACTGGAATCTCACAATATATGTACTTGATCCCGAAGTGGATGACTTTACAGGTCGTATCAATGCGCTTCGTGTTGACCTCGCCGGATTCGATATTTCCGATAATGAAGCATGCACATTCAAGATCGGGTTCTTGGCAATGTTCCGCAACGCGGAAGAGGCAGCGGCGTATGCAGAGGCTTATGTAAAAGGTCTTGCCGTTGACCCGGACGACACCCATGAGGAAACCAAAGCCGAGACCACAACCGATGCCGGCAATACGACAACCGCCGCAGAGGAAGCTACAACCGTGGCAGGAAGCGATAAGGCAGAGGCAACAACCGGTTCCGAAACCAAGAAGACCGAGACCACAACCGATGCTGAAAAGAGCAGCGGCTGCGGCAGCGTAATCACCGGATTCTCCGTAATCGCTGTTATCACACTTGGCGCATTTGCGATTCGGAAGAAAGACTGATTTCTCTGATACTTAACGTCATTTGAAAATCAACACGCCCGGCTGCAATGCCGGGCGTGAAATTTTTTTTGATTTTTTTCAAAAAAGGTATTGCAATTACAGCAGAAGTATGCTATAATAATGTCTGTTGCGGAGGCGTAGCTCAGTTGGTCAGAGCGTACGGTTCACATCCGTGAGGTCAAGGGTTCGAGCCCCCTCGTCTCCATGATTGCCCGAAGGAGTTATTTCCTTCGGGCTTTTTTTGCCTCCTTTATGTCAGCACAAGCGGCAACCGGAACAAAACCTCGCGCACGGAAAAATAAGCAGGGAAAAATCCTTTTCCCGAGCACTCCGCCGTAGAGATTCCGACCGACGGTTTTCCGCAACGCAGGATTGCGTGTGCAATCAGACCGGTCGGTTCCTTGACTGTTGTCAGACCGGTCGCGGCGCTGACACAGCGAAAGACGGATTGCTGGCGGATGGATCGATCCGGCAGGCATGCAAGATACCTGCCGCCGCTGCTGACTCCCACCAATCCGCGCAAACGGTCTTCGGTGCGCAACGTATTCTCAAGAATGTTCCTTGCTTCCTCGCCGTTTTGATCGGACGGCAGAAAAGGAACCACGTACAACAACCGGTTTTTGTACAGGTAGGGAAGCGAACACCCGTACAACACACCCGCGCGCCGATAAGCGGCACAGTATTCTTCCGCAAAGCGCAGAAGCAACCCACACCCGCCTTCATCCTCACCGAAATACAGAACGGATTTCTCACCGCTGCCAAGGACAAGAAGCGGGATAATCTGTCCGTCCGGTGTTTCGCAAAGACGCGTAACATGTAAAAACTCGTATTGCGCAGTCAGGCGATTGATACGCTCCAGCATATCCTCGTGTGACAGCGGCTGTCCGTTCCATGCAGGCGGAATCTCTGCTGTATCCCATGCATTCATTGATAGATGCCTCCTCCTTCGTAACCCGTTTTGCTTCATCCTATGCGCCAAACAAAAGACTTTATGTATCGTTAGCGGAATGTTTACAAATGGCGCATGAAATCATGTCCCGATTGTGTTATAATATTTTGAATTGTAACTTCCCGGAGGATTGATTAGTATGTCACAAAACATATCGGAAAGCCGCGCATTCCGCAACCATTGTCTGTTTTTGATACCGTCATCACTGCTTCTTTACGCACTGTACTCCTATCTGCTGCGTCCGCTATACAATGTCTGCGTAGCCGATGTCATGTTTGCCGAGGCTCCGCGGATTTATGTGGTCTATTTGCTGGATTTTCTCAGCCGACTCATTGACTACGGCGCATTTTGTCTCTCACTTGCCGTCCTTCCGTATATGATCCTCCGTTTCGGCATGCGGCGCACGATCGGTCCTGCCGCCGGATGCGTGGGGTGCTCGCTGTTCAAATATATGAGCAACCTTTTGATGACATGGGTTTTCAATCGCTTTTCGACCCTGAACAGCTACTCACTCCCGCGCGATCTCGGTTCGGTGGCGTTCCAGACCCTTCTGGACGCGCTCACCATTGCGATCGTATGCCTGGTTGCCTGCCTGTTACTGCGGAAGAAAAAGGTCTCTCTTCTGATGGAGCATCAGGAGATTGACGGCGCTTATCCCGGGCGTGCGTTGTCTTTCCCGTACCGCAAACTGTTCCGCTTCCGCAATCCGTTGCAGACAGCGGCATTGGTCGGCGGCGGCATTGTTTCCTTGACTGCCATTGTCGGTCGTGTGATGTATGACACTTTGTACGGCGCCCCCTCATCTGCGGCAGAGGTTATCAGCATGGTGGCGCACTACTTAGGCGATCTGATGCTGGGGTTGATCGTTTATATGGTCATTTTGCTGATCCAGTTGCAGCTGGATCGCCACGCTGTCAGGAAACAATCAGCGTCCAACGAATAAAAAATACAAGAAAAAAAGCACAGAGCCACTTGCGGCATTCTGTGCTTTCTCTGTATAGAAGCGGAAGGGAATTGTCAGGACTATTTCTGTTCCTGATCCCGATCATTTGTTCTTTCGCTGATAATATAACGCGGACGTCCTTTGACTTCCATATAGATCTTGCCGATGTACTCACCGATTACCCCCAGGCAGATCAACTGAATACTGCTTGCGAAACAGACAATGGAAACAATACTCGCCCATCCCGCAACCGTCTGACCGATAAAATGGGATACGATTGACCAGACAACGCCGATAAAGCTGATGAAGGCAAAAAAGATCCCCATGGAAGTAATCAGGCGCAAAGGCTTAACGCTCAGGCTCGTCACACCGTTGACCGCCAAAGCGATCATTTTCCGCAAAGGATAATGGCTTTTTCCGGCAAGGCGCTCATGGCGCTCGTAATAGACCGAGCTGCTGCGGAATCCGACCAACGGAACCATGCCGCGCAAAAACAGGTTGACTTCCTTGAAGTTTGCAAATTCCTGCAGCACGCGTGCGGAAATCAGACGGTAGTCTGCATGGTTATAAACAACCTCCGCGCCCATTGCGTTCATAAACTTGTAAAAGCCCTGTGCGGTGGTTCGTTTGAAGAAGGTATCAGTCTTTCGCGAACTGCGCACACCGTAAACGACTTCACTGCCGCCGTGATACGCAAGCACCATCTCCTCCATCGCACCGATGTCGTCCTGTCCGTCGCAGTCAATGGAAATGGTAATATCGCAAAGATCCTTTGCTTCCATCAGTCCCGCAAGCACCGCATTCTGATGCCCGCGGTTGCGGCTTTGACGGATGCCAGTATAAACCGGATTTTCCGCCGAAAGCGATGAAATAATCTCCCAGGTCCGGTCGCGGCTGCCGTCATCCACAAACAGAATTTTGCTTTTCGGGGAAATCAGTTCCGCACGGCAGAGCTTTTCGATCTCCTCGGAGAACATCGGAGCGGTCATGGGAAGGACCTCCTGCTCGTTGTAACAGGGAATGATAATGTACAGCACCGGCAGTCCGCGTCTTGCGGTGATCGGCTCTTTCGGATTCTCCTGCGGCGCATCATTCTGCTTTTTCATTTTTTGCCTCCTTCGCGGTAGAATACATATCCGGAACCGCATTTGGTCAGAGTTCCTTCCAATCCCAACTGCTCCGGTACATTTTGTGCATCGGCTTCTTTGGACATATCGATATAAATCACATCCGGGATCTTTTCCGGATTGATTTCGTAATACGCTTTCAGACGGGTCAGTGCGCGGTTAATCTGGCTTTTTTTCATATCGCCGATCGACATCCACGCAGAAAATGCGGCATTCCGTTTCTCATCCATCAGGTACAACGCGGTATTCTTACTGAAATAGAGCACATTCCCCTCCGGAATCGCACGGATATCCGCCGTGTCCGCCAAAGCCGTGTCACTGCTGTTTTTGAAGGATTCTCTGGTAATAATCCCACGGTTGACGCCGGACTCGATTTTGACATTCAATTCCGCCACGTCGCTGTCCCAGAACGTGTCTGTTGCACGGATCTGCATGGCAAAAACCAACACAACCGCAAATGCAACAATCCCGGCACCCTGTGCGACCCATCCGAACAGGCGTGCCTGCTTTCCGTCGTAGCCGGAAAGGAACGAATAAATAAAGTAAATACTGCAGATACAACCGACAGAAAAGACGGAAGAAATCACATAAAAGCCCTGGTTGGAAGACGCCGACACAGCGTATGCGTACAGCAATGTCGGTACAAACATGGCAAGAAACACCTTCCACGGGCGCTTTTCACAAAGGAAGAAGGAAATCAGTCCCAAAAGATTCAACGGCATCATCAGATAATTGATATACGGATTTTTCCGGAATCCCAGCGCGTACACAACGGTTACTGCGGCGGCAAGCACAAAGTAAACTGCCCGTCTGTGGCGCGACTTGCGGTCAAACAATGCCGCAAGCGTCAAAACACCTGTCGCAATGTAGCACCATTTGGCAAGCGTGTTGCTCCGGATCACATATCTGCCGAATTTCTTCAGGGTCGGCAAGAGGGAAAACTTGGAGTGCTCCGGGTCGTTCATGATCTGCGGAATCGCGGCAATCACTTTGGACGGGGAGGATCGTGTAAAGACAAAAAGAAAGAAGAGCATTGCCATGACCGCAACGCCGGCGGTCAGTCCGAGCAGAGTCACAAAAGAGAGCACCGACTGCCGGTCACAAGCCTTGTGCCTGAGTCTGTACACCAATTGTGCGATGAGCACAGCAAACAGATACAGGAAATAGAGAACCGCCAGATACGGGCAGCACAGCACCGCGCAGGCAAAAAATCCCCCCGCAAGTGCGTAATTCAAAAGCTGACGCCGCAGGGAAATTCCGTCCTTTACCGTAATAAAGGTGACCGTCGCCAAGGCGAAAAAACCGATACCAAGGGAATTGTAGGACATCGCCATAATGTTGAACGGCGCATACAGCATGAAAAACAACGGCGCAATAACGGAAACCGGTTTTGAAATGCGTTGCAAACGCCAGAAAAGAAACACTGCGCAAAGCAATTGAAACAGCACATAAAAGATCCGGAAATGCAGAATTGCCCCTTCAAAGGAGGGATTGAACAGCATGTAGATATACATCAACGGGTAAAGCAAAAATCCGGACAACTGAGAAACATGCCATTCTCCGGCAATCAGGGCGTCTCCCTGTACCAGACGTTTCGGGATGGTCAGATAAAAGGATTCATCTCTGTTCCCGTATCCGTAATGCGCTTTCCAAATGAGAAAAACAGCACCGGCAAGGCATAAAATACCGAATAAAACCCAGCGGGCAATGTCGGCATCCCTCCATTTTCCGGAATTTTTTGTTTGCACATTGTTTTTCGGCATGACAATCACCTCAATTCTGAAATATGTGTTTCACGTTTACCAGTATACCGCAATTCCGTGTGCTTGTCAATCCTTTTTCATGATGTTGCAAAAAACAATCCGTCCATGCGCCACAAAAAGCATTAAAATTGTCTGCAAAAACTATTTATTACAAATAAAGGGCGAATTATTACATTTGCAAAGCCGGAAAAGCATGGTATAATGATCGGGAGAGATGCGCTTTTGCAAAGAAAGTATCATTACGGTGTCCGGAGGAATGAATTTGTCATGCGTAAGAAAAAATGTTTGATATTTCTTTTATGTGTTCTTCTGTTGTGTATCACGGTGTTTCCCTGGGTGAGCGCGGAGGGGGACAGCCAAATGACCGCAAACAATCCCGCACTGACAGAAACCGCACAGAAAAAAAGCCCGGAAACCCACGGCGAACCGATCTTAATCGTCCTGTCCGTTGCCGTCGTACTGCTCGGCGGATCCACCGCGGCTGCGGTCGTGATCTACGCAAAAAAGAACAGGCTCTTCTGAGAGTCACAGCGGTGCCGCATATGGCACCCATTTTTGTTGATCTGATGTCGCTACCTTGTAAAAAATGCTGTTCTTTACTTGACAAATCGGAATTTTTCCTGTATACTGTGAGATGAGTATTGCTGCGTGTCCGCAAAACGGACAGAGAAAGGAGTCACGATTGACAGATTCGGAATTTCCCGTGGAACTTTTTCGTTGCCCTGTTTGCGGCGCATCATTTCACAAGGTTGAAAACAGCCTGCTTTGCAATGGCGCAAGGTGCCATTGCTTTGATTTTTCCTCCTGCGGCTATGTAAATCTTGCCACGTCCGCGCAAAGCAACGGCGGGGACAGCAAGGAAGCCGTCCGCGCAAGGAGCGCTTTTCTGCGAAGCGGCTACTACAGGCAGGCGGCTGATGCCATCGCCGAAACCGTTGCGACTTATGTACCGGCGAACGGAACAGTCATTGACGCCGGATGCGGGGAGGGCTATTATGCAGAAACGGTTGCCGCACACGGCTTTCGCGTTGTCGGTTTTGACCTTTCCAAAGCAGCCTGCGAGCGCGCCGCAAAGCAGGTAAAAGCGAATCAGACGCTGCGGTTTCAGCCGAAATTCGCCGTTGCCGGCGTTTTTTCGCTCCCGTTGCAGGATGCCTGCGCAGACGCGGTCATCAATGTCTTTGCCCCTTGTGCCGAGACGGAATATGCCCGTATTCTCAAACCCGGCGGCATTCTTCTGGTTGCAGGTGCGGGAGAAAAGCATCTGCTCGGGCTCAAGAAGGCGATTTATGAAAATCCCTACCTGAATACTCCACGTGCTGACCTGCCGCGTTTTATGACACTCACAGACAAAAAGCATGCCTGCTTTTCCGTCACACTCACCGATCAAGCCTCCATTGCGGCGCTCTTTTCCATGACGCCCTATTACTGGCGGACCGGTCCGGCAGACAGAGAAAAGCTCGCCGCACTGACGACACTGACCACAGAAATTGATTTTGAGATTTCCGTATACAGAAAGGAAGTATAAAACCGTGAAAATTTCACTTTGTATCCCCATGTACAACGAAAAGAGCATTATTGCGGATACTGCAAAAACGCTCAGTGACTATATGTCCGTACATTTTGAGGACTACGAGATCCTCTTTTCCAACGATGGCAGCCGGGACGGGTGCGACAGGATTGTCAGCGAGCTTGGTCTGCCGTGCGTGCGTGTCGTCGGCTACCCCGACAACCGCGGAAAGGGCGCCGCAGTGCGCACCGCCATGTTGGAAGCAACTGGTGATATTGTCATGTTTACGGATGCCGATCTTGCGTATGGATGCGATGTGATCAAGCAGCTCTATGATACCTTTGCTGCCAACCCGGACGCCGACATGGTAATCGGCTCGCGAAATATCAACAAAGACGGCTACGAAGGATATACCTTTATCCGCAAGCTTGCGTCCAAAACCTACATCCGCGTGCTCTGTATCGCCGGCGGTTTCCGCCTGTCCGATTCGCAGTGTGGATGCAAGGGATTCACAAAAGAAGCTGTCCGCAAGATATTCCCGCGCTGTGAAGTCAACGGCTTTGCGTTTGACTTTGAGGCGATTCTCTGGGCAACCAAATACAAAATGAAAATCATGGAGATGCCGGTGAAGATTATCAACCACCGCGAATCCAAGGTTCACGTATTTTCCGATTCCTTCCGGATGCTCCGCGATCTGCGGAAAATGAAAAAAAGAATCAAAAAAGCCGAAATCTGAATCCGTTTTCTCTCGACTGTTCGGGCGGCAAAGCCCGTTTGTTTGCTACACCACAATAAAATATGTGAGAAGGAGAGCCATCCAAGATGAAAAAGCAACACCTGTTATGTAAGCTGTTGACCGTCCTTTGCGTTACTGTTCTGTTTTTTACAATGATGTCTTGCCGAAGCCGTGAGAATGAGGGGGAGGAAACCACAATACCGGATACGATTGAGATGTCCGAAGAACCAACGGAAACCGTCCCGGGTACCGAATCAGAGGAAACAACCTCTGCCCAGACAGGCGAGGAAGAATCGAATTCGCCCTCAAAAGTCTATCAGACCGGCACGGGTCCCGATTATTCCGACTACCTCAATCGTCCGGCAATCGATAAAGCACTCAAAGACACCGGCGCGATTGCAATTGCGTTGGACGCAAACCGGATCTATCAAAACGGTGATTTTCAGGCGCTGGATTCTCCGTTGGTGACCAAAGAAAACGGAACGCTGACTGTTGACCCTGCATTGGTTGCCAAGGCAACCGGGAAGATCGTCACAGGAAATAACCTGTTTGAAATCGCCAACTCCATGCAAATGGCATTTGCGGTTTACGATAACCGTCTTGTGCTCTTTTATAAAGGGACGCAGATTCCTCTTGACCTGTTTGACGACTGCTATACCTATGAGGCGCTCTATCTGTATCTGATCGATGCCAATGAGGAAGAAATCGCAAACGCCTTTATTCAGTTGCCGGATCTTGTCACGGACGGAGCACATACCGCCTCCTTCTATAACGCACCCGATCTGAATCTCGGACTCCAGACTTCCGTGTACCGGAATGCGCTCGGTCGTGTTGACGGTGTGGAGGAGGGACCCGCTTTGGTTGCCGGAGAGGGCAGAAATGAAAACAATCACACGCTTGTACGCGTCTATAACCGTTCCCAGGCATGCATTGCGCAGTTTCTTGCCTTTGACTCCCGCGTCACCGGCGGTGTTCAGGTTGCTGCCGGTACATACAGCCATGAGGGCACACAGAACACCGTCATCGCAACGGCGCCCTACCTGAATGAGTACAAAGCCGCGCGAAAGGTGCGCATCTTTGATACCTGGGGAACACTCCGTACAGAGATCGCCCCGGACAGCCGCATCGCCGCGCCGTATGTGATCGCAACCGGACATTTTCTGCCGGATGTGGCGGATGAGGTGCTCCTGATCACCTCCGCCGCAACCGATCAGGACGGTTATCTGTGGATGTCCTTCTGCTCACTGCGGGACGGCAGTGTCTACAAAACATGCCGTTTGGATTGCTCTTTTGCAAAAGAGGATTCCATTCTTCTTTCTGTACGTGAAAACGATACAAAACCGGATCACATTATTCTTTATTTCACACAGAAAAACTGCGCATACGAAGGCAATGCCGCCGAGATGCAACTGGAAAATATCGGTATTCAACTGCCGGCAAATGCAAGCGGCGTTTACCCGTCCGCCAATTTCGGCGAAAAATATATCGTCACGCTGAAAAAAGCGGCAGATACTGAAAATCAGTCCTTTGTGACCATCTACGATTACAGTGAAAATGTCTGGGGAAATCTTGTGGATGTCGGGTTCCGCGAAAATGTATTCTATTCCAACCTGGCAGAGGATAACGATTCCGGTTATGTGGATCATATGATCTTCCGCCATCTGCGCGTCGAATTCGGTTGCGGTGCGCTGGGAAAAGTCCTGCAGGCATCCGCGAACGGGCAGACGGTTGAAGAGGCGCTGAATAACACGACACTGGACGACT